>Ga0213841_1000531_pt1 | contig 39280 bp, 40 predicted proteins | sample SWPATP23_FD_160125 | JGI IMG/M metagenome (GOLD analysis project Ga0213841, IMG submission 160125) | Coastal seawater microbial communities from Marineland, Florida, United States - SWPA TP2 #3 | ecosystem: Environmental > Aquatic > Marine > Coastal | place: USA: Florida | collected 2016-08-14 | reverse complement strand
TTAGACTCATCTATGGAGTCAGATAAAGATGAACCCATACCTCGTTTTAATTTCCCTTTGCAGAATAAAAAGGAACTCAGTTGTTATATACATCCGCGATTTGTAGATGCGCCGGATGATATGTATGAGGTGGATCAACAAATTGGCCAAGGTGCCTATGGCGCAGTACATCAGGTATGTAAATCGCCCAAATCCGGGGAAAAACAGTGTAATATTGTTATGAAGAAACAAGAACTGTTAGACAAATCTACTGGCGGGATGAAATCCGAAGTCGCCCGTGAATTCCGGATAACTAAAGAATTGCAAGATCGCGATTTTAAACAGATGCCCAAGTATTTATTTTCATACGATTGCAATGACCCTGAAAAAGTGCATGTAATGGGATTCGAGAAATATGATTACACTGTTTCTAAGATGATCAAGCCTAATTTCTTTAATAAACAACAAATTGATTATTTTATGAAAAGCACCATTAAAATCTTGAAAGATCTGCACCAATATGACGTATTTCACATGGATACTCATCTAGAAAACTTTATGGTCAAAATTAAACCCCGTAAAGTTGTTCTCATCGATTTCGGTCTGTCTTTATTCAAGAAAGAGATCCGCGATTCCAGTGTGTTACCCTTTTATCGTTTGATGGATTATACCAACACTTATTTATCATTTATCATTACATTATACAATACTGCTATGAGATTGTATTATGAAAGTAGTTATCAGGATAACAACATTAAAAAAGTATTGAATTCTTATCTGGCTTTAGCCCAATCTCTTTTCAAACGGTATGTATTTACCGAAAGTGATATAGCAGATCTAATCGCGGATAAAGATAAAAATTCATTATATGCCTACGTATACCGTGCTCTACAATTTCGTATAGACCGCTTTCGTAAAGTCTTCACCGAATGGCGGAAATATACACCTCGTGTCATTCCAATCAATCTCGAGACTTATTTACCCGGCCAACGTCTAGTAAAGTAAAAGTATGTAATAACTTTTAAGAAATCCCAAAAGTGTCAAATAAAGTTGAATTAAAAATACATTTACATCCTTCGAAATATACCCCAGGACCTAATCTAGCGGTCATATTCCTAATACGATATATTTCATGCGCGTTTAATTTAAAAGTTTTATATCGAAGCAATATACAATTTTTAGCCAATGTTTTAGAGTTTTGATTACCATCTCCGAATTTAAAATATATCCCGATTTTAGGATAAAATATTAATGGAATTACATTAAATGGATACGTAAACATCAGCGTCTTGGATTTAGGGGTCACTTTGATAGTTTGGACCGGACCGTAATCGTCATATGTGAGTATAACATATTTCAAATTCAGGTGTTTTGGCACGCATGATACATCTATTTCAAGGTTTTGTATAAAATCATATTTAGAGCTATATAAAGAATGTATGATTTGATTGTTTTCGATCTGTACAGTATCCTCTGGAAAGGCTTCTACACTACTTCCTAACACCATATAATTCTTATCAAATTGCAGACGTTCATGAATATCATACACTTTCAGATTCTTGGGAATTTTATGATGCTCCCATATGAATGATGATTTAGTGTTTTGCGGTTTCATTTACCCCGTGTATTAGTAATTACATTACTTTATAAAGTAAGGTATATTTAACTAATTAACGACAACCACTTCGTTGGTGTCGCTCGATTCGCTAGAGTCGTTTGACTCGGTATTAGACTCACTAGCCGCGCTAGACGATTTACGGCGTTTAAACCGGTTAAGACGCTCATTAAACTTTTCTTTGGACTTGTCATCATCTAGTGTAATGGTATCATTGAGACGGAACACGTGCGGAGTATTGTAATTATCCAAAATTTCCATTTCGAATTCTTCGTTAGTCTCGTCGATAAACAGATCATGTGGTGTAAGTTTCACTGTACCGCCATAGAAATCGGCATTAGGTCCAGCGAATTCCTTGATGTAATGAGTATTATCGATCAATACCTTGCCGTGAACAGTGTCCTTCTTGACATAGGCCTTGCTAACTCTGAGCTTGCTGGGTTCATCAGTGGGCTTCCAAAACGGGAACTTGACTGGTTCATCCAAACCACACACCCACTTGTACTTTTGATGATTGTAGATATACTCTACAAATAGCTTGACATTTCTACGCTTTGCCCACATCTCTTCCAATGGATTGTACTCTTCCGCCAAAGCGTCGTCAGTATTCGCTTCCGCCGAAACATCGTCCTCGGCGTCCGCTTTAGCGTCCTCGGAAGCTTCGGTAGACCCATAGAAATAACTGAAAAGACTAGTAGTGGGAGCGGCAGGATCGTCCTCACCCTTGGCCTCCGGTTCGGTAGGATTTTCCTTATTCACGTCCGCCGAAACGTCGTCCGCTGGAAGATCCTCAACAGACAAATCCAGTGATACGCCACCAAAGTTGAACAACAACTCTTTCACTAGATCTTGGAAATAAAAGTTGTCACCAGTCGGGTCATAACTGATAAGCATACTCTTTAGATTTGGCGAAATTACATCCATGTTTACACTGTCCTTGAACGGATATGTCTCAACAGACTTGAAATGATCTTGAAGAACTTCCTTTAATTCATCGGTGACATCTTCATAATAGTATTCAGATTTTTCAGGTGTATCTGTATGTGGATTTCGGAGAGATAGATCTTCTTCCCATCGGACTTCGGCATTCATGATCTTGATTTTGTTATCCTTTGGACCATATCTAACCCGGTTTACTAGTTCAAGACCCTTGAAACCAGCGTCGATAGTTGTTTTAGTAACTCTCTTCTTGATTAGCGGCCAATCGTTGTAAAAAATAATACCTAGTGTAAAAACACCTAGGAAACATAGAAATTCATCTGGTAGAGGCAGCATATTAAATTGTTTTGGTGTTTTAGGTTTTATTATATAGTTATACAATAAAACAATATAATTTTAAGTAGATTTTAACTAGTTTTTATAATATTTTTTATATCTTTAGACTTGTGTCTACGGTAATATTCCAAACCTTTTGTGGCTAAAATGGCCATTCCCCATTTGTTTAAGAAAACTCTAGTATATGAGATCATACGAACGTAGTGAGTACGACTGGAAGGAGTAGCGAACGACTGGTAGAAGTATATATTCTATTTATATATACTATTAAGTACGTTACTAAGTAACTACGTTACGTTAGGTTACGTTATACGTCACCAGATATCATGTTTACTGTAAGTTGATTATGGTTATACGAATCATATATCTTGAAATGTCCGCGATCACCCCAACTACTTCCGAAAGAGTTGGCACAAATCCAGTATAATTTGCCTTCAGGTGTATAACCCCATCCAATGACTTTTACCGCATGAGGTTCATATATCTGGTCTGATCTCCGGATATATACACCGGACTTGTAATCCAGGAAATCAGTATATAACGTCAGAGCAGTTACCACCGGACCTGATGTCATGATATCCATTTGGATATTCTGGATATTTTGTTCATGTGATTTCTTGGGATTGTATAATCTATATGCAGTACGTAGTTTATACTTCTTGACCTTTTCAATCGGCATACCATCGGCACATATATCTTTACACTCCAGATCTTGCGCAACATATGATTTACAACTGGCCGGAACTGTACCTTTTAATTTTAATGCCTCGAAACTGTTTAATAACGTCCCACCACCACATCCAGTTGATCCGTTGATGTGCTTATTTTCTGGGTTTTTGTAACAATCAATTACCATTTGTACCGATAAATCTGGACGATGCCCGTTTTTAATTGCCAACCGGTCCTCCATCATACTAACTGAGGCCACTGCATAACACGCCGAACAATCCCTTTGATTGATCGGCAATCCTATTTTACCTGGATTTGCGGTCCTCAAATCATAATGCCTTGGGATGTTATAATGTGGAGATATATGATACTTTTTTAACGGAAACCCGAATTTGTCATAATTAACATATTCATATTTCGGTGGAGATGCTCCGGACTGTTCATTTAGATTATTTTTATCTTCCGAAGGTTTTTTAGATTTCCCAGTTGATTTAATAATAACATATACAACTACACCTATAATAATTGCGACTATAACTGCAATCCATATCACAATAGTTTTATCCATACGACTGAAAGAAGTGAGTACTTTATATATACACATAATATATAAAACCGGAAAAAACACTTATCCGCTTGGCGAAGCGGGCCACGCTGGCTTTTAAACCCCGAAAAACACTTAAACGCATTATATTTGTGTGCACAAATCGCATAAAAGTGTGCACGAAAAAAACACAAAAAAGTGTCACAAATTCGTGCACGATTTTGTTCCATTTTTATTTTTACACTCTGAGATTTTTAAAATATTAATATGAGATTTCAAAAATGGAACAAAATCGTGCACGAATTTATTTCACTTTTTTGCGTTTTTTTCGTGCACACTTTTATGCGATTCGTCTTTTTTATGTTATTAAGTGTTTTTCTATGTGTTTGAATGTTCTATAATATATCTAAAACGCATCGAAGATCTATTGTGACCATTCTGCTAGAGTCGTAAGACCTTCAGGGCGATGGCGATATCGAGGTAAAAGTAGGTTTTGGTCGGCTTTTGAAAAAAGCCGTTAAATATATTTGGGTGTACGTAACGTAAGTACTTAACGTAAGTTAAGGTATGTACGAATATAGTATGTGGGAATGTATTATGTTAGTGGTATTAGGCCTAACAGGTCTAGGATATATTTTAAATTTCGGAATAGGTGCCTTGTTAAGAGGGTCAGATAAACAGTTCAAACCGAAAACAGAAGAAAGACCCAAAGCAACCCGTTTAAGAGGATTATCACACAAGCACATAAATCAACAAAGGAATGATGTGATTGTTATAGGTGGTGGAGTCTCTGGTCTGGCGGTTGCTGCCAAATTAGCCAAAAAAGGTAAAAAGGTAGTAGTCCTAGATAAGCATCCAGAAAAGGTTGGTGGCGGGTTGCACACATTTACCTTGAATGGCTCTTCGATGACTTCATTTCCAACCGGTTTACATTATATAGGAAATATACAGAAATTCAAGAGGACTTTAAGTGAACTAACGGATGGTCGGAGTGATTCCATTAAATATACCGAAATGGGTTTGTGTAAAGGTGATGGAATTTATGATATTATTCGGATAGGTGATATGTCTTATTACCTTAGAAAAGGTGAGCATATGTTCAAATTTTCTTTGACGTCTCAATTTATGAAAGAACGCCAAGTTATCCACGATTATGTCGAAGCCGTTAAAAAATCGGCGTGGTGGTCCAAGTGGTATTATGCGTTGAAACTATTGCCCAAGTGGATGTACGACTCCAGACCCGTTAGACTTATAAGAAGTATAATCGACCGCAAACGGCATAATAACGTGACAACTGAGACATTCCTGAAAAGACTGCGATGCTCAGATAGATTGCTCCAGGTATTATCCGGGCAATGGGGCGACTACGGGGTAAAACCGGAAGAATCGTCATTCGCAATGCATGCAATGGTCGTGAATCATTACCTGAATGGCGGGTATGTCCCGGAAGATTCCGAGGCGATTTCTAGGGCACTCGTGGCGACTATTCACGACTATGGCGGAGAAGTTTATTATGGTGCTCATGTGAAACGTATACTGGTTAAAGATAGTGGTCGTGTTCGGGGTGTTTGTTTGTATGGTATGTCCAAATATATATATGCACCCGAAGTCGTGTCTACAATCGGCTATAATAATACTGGGGATATGTTGTCTCGCAGTTGTCACTCGTACCAAAAACTAAAAACTAGCACAAGTATGTGCAATCTGTTTGTCGAGACCAAAGTAGATCGTACTGGACATCCTAATATATGGTATTATCCTAAAGGATCCGACCGCCAGGGTCCGTACTTTATTAGTTTCCATGGTACTGGAGTTAGTATTCTAAAACCTGATTCCACTAGTGGAGAATGGCGCGATTCAGTAGAATATCAAGTGTATAAACAAACCATGTCAGATGAGCTGTTGAACGTATATCGCAATCAAGTGGGTCATAAAATAGTGAATATGGATGCGGCCACTCCAAAAACCTATTGCAAATATATTAATGGCGATGGTTCAGTTTACGGCATTTATAGAGGTATTACTGGACGGGCTGACATCCACCCAGACGAATTCGGTATTCGTGGATTACGAATTATTGGTCAAGATATCATTACGATGGGAATTTCAGGCGCACTCGCGTCTATTATATATATTTAAGTGGATATTACTTTATGAATTCATAAAGTACTCGCTTCGCTCGTTACGATACTCCTTACAGTCGTTACGGTACTCGCTTCGCTCGTATGAACAACAGTGTATTATTTGTTTACCCGTCTATCACAAACCAAGACGAAGAAGACGTATTCGGATATACTCCTAGAAATCTAACGGAAAGTAACAAACATATTTCCGAAGTATTGGAAAAGTGTGAAGGTCACTTTTCATACCCAGCCAACCCATATATTGAAAATGAACATGGCGTAATGATCAATTGTAGATATGTTTCAGTCAAAGAACTATTAGGTCGCAAGGTATATATGTATCAAATTCCCCCTTCTCCACCTGTTCCGGCGCCGGGGACTGGTGCGTATGCAACCCCGGTTTCGTATTCCCCATCACCTAGAAATACCCCTAGACGATCTCCCTACGTACCGATCGGTGGCCACGCTAATGCGGCGGCTCATGAACGCGCCAAGAATCGCAACAGAAATATGGTCAGTCAAATACAGCTATAGTTAAATATGCTTATACGTTTACAACGTACAAGTATAAATCATAAGAATTAATTAGCAATTATATCATAATTATGAGTCTTCCCCAGGTTAAATTCGATTATACGGCAGACGAAATCGTCGAACAAACCAAAAACATCATCTCAACTCTAACTGAATTCTATGACGAGTTAGAAAAGAGGCCAGTTGAAGATTGTACATTTGAAAACACTGTCAAGAGATCTACTCAGGTAGAAGATGCACTAAGAACCAAGACGCAAGATATGAATTTCTTGCAAAATGTTTCGACTTCCAAAGAAATCAGAGATGCCAGCCGGAAATCAGAAGAGCTCCTTAGTGCATTTGGAATTGAAAGTGTTATGCGATTAGAAACCTACAAACGATACAAGCACGTCTACGATAATGAATACGATCAGTTATCGGCTTTAGATCAAAGACTTTTAGATAAAGAGCTAAAGGGGTTCCAAAAGTATGGTGTACACTTGCCGGAAGACTCTCGTGCAAAACTTAAAGAGTTATACGATAAGAAAAACGTATTACAACAAACATTTTCCAAAAATATTGCGGAAGATGATGCGTGTTTGATGCTAACCAAGGAAGAATTGGATGGAGTGCCAGAAGATTTCTTAACCCGTACCCTAGATGTCGAATCGCAAAAACACAAAATCACCTACAAATATCCAGATGTATCGCCAGTGTTGCGTTATTGCCATTCAGAAGAAACCCGGCGAAAGGTCCAAGAAATGTCCGGGAATAGATGCCCGCAAAACATTCCAATCCTAAGGGAGATCCTGGAAATCCGCCAGGAAATCGCCGAAATCTTAGGATTCGCCAATAATTCCGATTATGTTTTGCAAAATCAGATCTTGAAATCAGGTAAAAAGGTAACAAATTTTTTGGAAAGTTTATTGAGTGAATTGGCACCACATTCCAAGAAATTTATTGAATCTTTGCGCGAATTAAAGGGTTCGTCTGAATTTAACTGTTGGGATTTCTCATACTACAATCAGAAAAAGCTCAAATCCCTAGAAATAGATATGCAAGTTTATAAACAGTATTTCCCGGCCGAGCATACCTTCCAAATGATGTTGGGTCACTATGCCGAAGTATTTTCTCTAAAATTCCAGGAAGTTACTGGCCTTGCAGAATATAGAAAGTATAGCTGGCATCCAACGGTTAAAACGTATACGACGTCGGATTCGAACGGAGAATTGCTAGGACTGTTTTCAATCGATTTATATCCACGTGAAGGCAAATACACCCATTTTGCGATGTGGGATGTGGCGGCTGGATTTAAGGATGCCGATGGAAATCAAATCCTACCGTTTGCTACTCTTGTTGGGAATTTCAATAATCCTGTCGGAGACAAACCTTCATTATTGAGTGTCGATGAAGTACAGACTATGTTCCATGAATTCGGGCATGTTATTCATGGTATTTGTGGAGGTGCCGATAGCATTTATTCCAGTATGGCCGGCACAAACACTGAAACCGATTTCGTAGAGTGTCCGTCGCAAATGTTAGAACAATGGGTATATGAACCAAAGATTTTAAAGAAATTGAGCAAGCACTATAAGGATGAAACTCCATTGACTGATGAGATGATTAACCGTTTGGTCGAATTCAAAACTTATGGCAATACTTACAAGTGGACTCGTCAGGCAACTATGGCGCTAACTGATCAAGTTATCCACGGGGCTGGTTCCGACTCAGCCGCTAACGGGGTAAAGGTGACTGATGATTATTTGCGGTCGGTGTTGAATGATCATTTTCTTCAGTATACCGGGTTGGGTACTTTCCCTAACACCATGGCAACATGGGGACATGTTGGTGGTGGATATGATTCACGTTATTACTCATATACATTGACCATACTTTTAGCATGTGATCTTTACACTAGGTTTGAGGCCGATCCTTTCAGTCAATCCGCTGGAATGGATTATCGTAACAAGATCCTTAAACCTGGAAATACCCGAGATGGTATGGATCATGTAACCGATTTCCTTGGCCGTTCACCTTCTTTCAAACCATTTATGATGCGGTTTTGCGGCATCCCCGAAGATCAAATCGCCGACCTAGATTTAGATTTTTAAGTTAAATTTATTTGGGTGGGTATGTGTGCTAAAGTATATTATAACATAACGTAGTTTAACGTAGTATAACTCACTACAACGTAGTATGGGCAAAACTCTGAATGTATGTATGATATTATTTGTAAATTTGGTGTGTGTCCTGGCTATATTACTATTAAATAGTATGTACTCATCGTTTGATAACACAGAATGTTATGTTGAAAACGCGAATGTTACGACTACATCTACAAAAAAGTGTTACTTGGACCAGTCTACCTCACCACCTGTATCTAGATGTTACGATACGAATACTCCCAGAAAGGTGTGCAACCTTACCATTACTGAACCTGTAAATGGAACTACGCTAGTATATAACGATTATGAAAAAGTATGTGAAATTGCGAACAAGGATCATGTCGTTCCATGCACTATTTATACCTCTAGTGGGTTGATAAGTTATGGGCATACATCAATAACTCCTTTTATACTCATGTTTACCATGGTATGTGTAATATGGGCGATGATGCTAGGATGTATTTGCTGGTTTTGCGGAAAATTGTATCAACAAGAATATGATTTAGAAAATATTACTATGGAAGATCCAGTAACACGAGAACTGGTACGATACGATCCACCACCGGCGACTAGTCCGGTGTGATCTCCACCGACGTTAGATAATATAAGTTTTGAACACTTTGGAGAAAATGTCTTTCAAACACACCGAAACGCTAGGGGCAGGGAATGATTGTTTGGCCATATCGATTAGGGTGGTTAATTGCTCGTTCAATTTAAATTTGTAAGTAACTCCACCCTCACCAAGGTGTCTAGAATAAAAATCCAAATAACTCAAATTGAAATGAGTCAAAAACATTGTTATATCAAAGTTTTTTATATAATAGTGGAAATTCTTTTCTGACACGTCGTTAAAATATTCTCGATTAGAGTTAATGGAATGCCCGAAATCTGTCAACACAACTTCCCATTCACATGGCGGGAGTTGATAGGTGATTCCGTCGATAAGATAAAACTTGGGTGTAGGATTCTTGACCCGACGTACCAGGAAATTCCGACCATGACAATCCATGTGATATATACCGTTACTTTCTAGAGTATACATCGCAAACAAGCACTGGAAATATATACACATCCAAGTCTGTTCTGTGGCTTGAGTTCCGAATTTCGACAAGGCCCAATCATAAAGATTGAAATCATATTTGGCGAAATACAGTTTGACCTCGTTAGCGCTCAATTCGAAATCTTCTAAAATGGCACAGCCTTGTATTCTATTGGCTTTAATATACTGTAACGTATCCAACTCGCGCCAGTTATTTGCATTGGCTATTAACGGAGCCTTAGTTGTACTGGAATCGCTGGGCAATATATAATTCCTTGGATACGGAAACCCTATTTCATTAATATCACCTAGATTTCTCAGATTATTAGCTTCATCTATAGTTAGATGCAGTCTTTTTTGCACTAGTCCTTTATATTTTCCTTTTTCAATTAATAGAATCGGTCCTGAAACTCCTTGACCTATTTGAACCATAACGCTTTTTAGAAAAAAGCGTGCCAAAAAGTATTTAGAATAATATGCTTTTACACAAAGTGAGCGTGCCAAAAAGTTTAATTATATAGATAAACTATATAATATATCATAAAATTTATTCGGTAGGGTCAGCTACATTACCAGTCTCTTCGGCGGGTTCACCTAGTTCAGTTTCGCTGAGCTTACGGAATTGTACCAGACCAAGCGTAGCAGCATCCTTGAAATGTCCAGGTGGTACGGTAGTGTCGGTGGCGTTGAGATGAATGGCCGTAGGAATACCTTGGCGGACCAAAGGAGGTCCGGGCTTGAGTGAAACTTGAGTAACTAGGGTTTTGTTAGAATCACCCTTGGACTTGCGATAAAATTGCTGACCTTCTGGCAAATCTACGAAAACTGGTTCTCGGAGACGGACAGTTTCACCACGAGAGTTCTTGTGATACATATAACTACCGTGAGTGAGAGTATTACGGAAAATACGGGCAAATTCCAAATCACTTACGTGATAAGTACGAAGAACTTCGTTGGTAGAGGCGTTGCAAACAGAATAACTCATAGTATGATAGATAGTACGATAGTACGTGGATATAGATATAAATAGGTGTGTATTAGTTTCTTCTATACTATGTGTAATAGTATATCCAAAAGTAAAATTAACCCTATTTTTCTAATTTTTTAGTGTATATATAATATATATATACGTCTAGTAACGTCCCAAACAAGTATGGCACACGAATCACAAAGCGCGTTCTATAAATATAAAACTATTCTAGCTATTGTTATAGCATTACACTCTATACTTTTTATGGAGTATACCTACCCGCATGCATCGCCATCTATTAAATTCATTTTTGCACCTGTTATGGTTTATGGTATAGTAGTTGTATTTATGTTACTTTTGGAACGAGTGACGTCTAGGAATCAAACTCAGACATAGGTAGCAAACCATCGGAAGTATCTGTATATAATTTATTCAGATATTTATCCTTTCTACTCAAAGTGTTTTCACCAAATGCAGTAGAAAGATCTATGGGTTTAGGTTCGGGATCAGGCCTGTAATCCTTTTTAGGTGGTGGAAGAGAATCACTAGATGCTACAGATTCGGCATATTCTTCTTTATACGAGTTTTTGTTTTCAATGTAATTTTCCAAAAGCATATGCACGACAAACCCGACAATCGCGGTAACAAACAGCGAGGCGACTATATTACCTATAATTTTGGCTATTTTCTTGGATGTTGAGTGACCATGTTGATCACATTCCCGTTTGGTTTTCCCGATAGATATCTTTAACAATATGATGAATAACAGGAGTGATACCCCTATGGTAACATAATTATTCCACCGAAGGTCCAGGACTATACTTTTTGCACTATTTAATATATCACTAAATGCCATACGAACGTAGTGAACGACTGTAAGGAGTAGCGAGTCTAATATATCTAATTAATTAGATATTATATACGAGATCTTTTCGATGTGTTTTAGTTTTTAACATCCTCAAGGTATTTATCAATAACATCTGGATTGGTGGTGATAGTAGGTGGATGAGACATTTTGGAAACGTGCTTCAAAGCATCTTGGGACAGGGCAATGGTTTTCTTTTCAGGTTTGTCTTCACTTAGATTCAATGAAAGGATGGACAATCTAGAATCTTTAGAAGAACTGCGCTTTTCCTCGCGGTCAGATTTGCGAGATCTATAGGATTTGTCCGAACGAACAGAGTGAGACGAGCGATCCGAACGATGACTTCGGTCAGAACGGTGACTACGTTCCGACCGTTCTGACGGAGCTTCAGATCGTCTATCAATACCAGATCTAGATGATTTAGAAGATCTGTATGATTTATCGGAACGAGTCGAACGATCGGAACGAGTAGAACGATCAGACCTGGAGGAACGAGCAGAACGTTCCGAACGAGTTTCATCAATTTCTACCGGAGGTGGCGCGTTATCTTGTTGCGGAACTGGGCTAGGAGATCTATAGCGCTTACGATAGAAAAAGTGATCATCAGTCAATTCGTCAATATGAATCTGGTCTTCTTCTTGCACGTTCGTTTCATCATCCTTTTCAACCGATTTAACCGATTCGGCATCATCTACAGGACCGCTCAAACTTGTCTCGACATATTGTTGGAGCAAACGGCCAACTGGTAGAGATTTGCGAATGGCTTCTTCGATGTTATTATCGATCTTTTGATGAATGATCTCATAGTTTTGTTGCATCCTGTTTTCATATTTGGATTTTTTATCATCACTAAGCGATTTATAGGACATAAACCGGAAGGGTTCACTGAATAGTGATGGGTGATTATAGAAACATCTGGCATTTTCTACATAGATTTTGTGAATGAAATTATCAATAGTAGGGACAGATACATTAATCTGGGATTTGTTTGGACTTAGCGATAGGTAAATGGCGATATTGGCCTTGAAAATAGTTTCAACCAATTTCTTGAGACAGGTGATGTGATTAGACATTTCTTTCTTGGCCTTGGATTCCCACCACTCTAGGGCTTCATCGGCGGCTAGTTCGATTTCACTGGTGACCAAATCGATCTGCTGCTGATTCCACTTGGGGACATCCTTGAGTTTATATTGGAATTTGTTGAGCTGTTCTTTTTCCAAAAACACCGGCTTCCCATCATCATCTGTATCTTTGGTCTGAGAGTCTCTGTACATCAACTTGAGTCTCTCATAAATCTTTGGACGAATAAGATAGATGAGTTGTTTGGTGAATTCTTCTTTGGCTGTAACTAGTGTATTATTTGTATCCATACGAAACGACTGTAAGGAGTTAGCGACTGTAAGGAGTTAGTTAATAAGTTAAACTATAACAGTATATTTAAAATTGAAATTTCACGAATAATTTACAGTTCGGATTAAAGATGGCAAAGTATTGTTGGGTATATATATACTACTCGCTACGCACTCGCTACGCACTCGCTACGCACTCGCTACGCACTCGCTACGCTCGTATGACAGAAACCACACCAAACTATAATGTACTGGTCTTAGACCCAGCCACTACTACAGGATATTGTATAATGCAAATCAATCCTGAAACTAAAAGAGGTGAAATTATTAAATATGGCAGTGTGGAAGCAGATCAATCTCTACCATCTCCACAATCACCGTATGTAAAATGTGCAGAACAGTCTGGACGATTACTAGTTGATCTGGAAAATAAAGTCAAAGACATTATAGAAAAATATTCGATCGTGCTTATAGGAATTGAAGACTATTTTTTCTCATCTAAGACATGTACTGGTAGTTCAATGAATGCGCATTATAGAGCCGTGTTACACTGCTTGGCCAACCGTATGAATATACCGTATGTTGTATTGAACATTTCCTTGTGGAAAAAGTTTGTGACTGGATTAAAGAAACCGACCAAAGATCAAGTCAAAAAATGGGGCAAAGCTCCATCGCAGAAAATATTTATCCAGGATGCGTTATGGAAAAAGTATAAATTCCGTTTCCCCAATTGGCAAACTTCTAAAAAATCCGGAAAACCTATCAAATTCAAACACGATGCTATTGATTCAGTTGGAATGGCGGTATATTTCGGCAGAATCCATCTGAATTTGGACAGTGTGACTTTGGGAGTCGTTCCTCCTCCTGACAACCCCAAGATCAAGAGTGTTTACGTATACGACGACGCGTAAAACCCTAGGAAATATTAACGTCACTAAAAGTAAACCTGTATCGTATATAAGACTTATAAGTATGCCCCGTGATATCAAAGTAAATGAACGGAGTACCACTGATGTATTGAATGTCAAAACTTCAGGTAAAAATTCATCTAGAATCGGTGGAATCAGTTTCGATAATCGATCTGATTCCATTTCCAGCGATTCAGCCTCATTATCCAAACCTCGTAGTAATAAATCATATAGACGTGTCCGTCCTGGTAAAAGCGATTCTTCTAGCAGTCATCGCCCGAGAAAATCGTCCCCACCTCGATCCCCTTCACCCGATAGTGTGGCCCGTTTGGTAAACCGAGAAAAGTTGGACTCTCCTAGAGCTAAAACTCCACCTCGTCGCGATGATCGTAAGGACGACTCGTCGTCTCTTGGATCTATTGATTCTTTTTCTGACAAAGACCGGTCCCCGTCAAGAGACCGGTCTTACGACCGGGACGACCGTAGGGAAGATCGTCGGGATGATCGCCGCCGAGAGTCGTCCCCCCCTAACGTCCCTTATAAAGAGGATTTCACATTCAGTAAACCACTAACCAAAGAGGAAGAAGACCAGGAAAAGTGCAGAATTCTTTTGAAATTCGATCGGTTGCGTGATCGAGGTATCCGGGTGGATAAGGATTTCACTATGCATTCGGATCTAAAGGAAATGCAATATGAACTTGAACGTATTACTGAACACATCCGCCGTAAAAATGGTACTAAATTTGCGGAACGGTTGTTGGTTACGGGTATTACTGGTATAGAATGGCTTAATACTAAATTCGACCCGATTGGTCTATATTTAGACGGGTTTTCGGATTCTATTGCCAACGATATTGATAGTTATGATGATGTGATGGAAGATTTATATGTAAAATATCGTGGAAAGGCCGAAGTAGCTCCCGAACTGACGTTGCTATTCAGTTTATTGAGTGCTGGAACTATGTATCATTTACAAAACAGTCATAAAAAGAAACAACTGCCCGCCTCCAAGAGTAATTCCAAAGATCCAGAGCCGTCTTCGGAACGTCCAGCAACTCCACCGCCTAAACCTAGGCCTCGTCCTACAGTTCGCCGTGGATATGCCGATAAACCCCAGACCTCTAGTATTCCGACTGGTGCCGATGATTCTTCTTCTATATCTTTCTCGGATGGACCTAACAATGACGATATATTATCCAGCTCTTCCGATGACCGAATTTCGGAAATCAGTTCTAAATCTGATGCCCGATCTATTGCTTCATCCAGAGCAAGTGAAATGGTCAAAAACATTAAATTACAACAGCAACGCAAACGGAACACTGGGGGCACTGGTGCTAGTGTAGCTTTGTAATTTGATTGAGCAAATTTTTTCCAAAATCCGGGGGATATTCTTTAAAATAATATGGTTATTTTAAATATAAACCTGACGATAACTAAACCAAAGGTATGTCAGCATACGACGAAAAATATTATCAAGTCCGCTGTAAAACAGAAGGAAATGTGTGGGTAGATCACGGATGGTCTGAGACTAAACCTACTACATGCCCTAATAACGTTGCACATGAAGTAAGCCGAATTAAATTTATTGATAGACGCGGTATTAGTATTGCCCGTGTCAAAGAAGAAACTACTCATACTGGCGGGCATTATATGTGTATTAGTAAAACATTTACAGCTGCCAAAAATGCAACCACTACAGATCGATGGTCTTATGGTATTCCTATTTCGGTATTAGCCGGTAAATTGAAATCCAAAAATGTTCATAAAGGAGATAAAATCAGTATTTATGCCACTTCAGGTGATAGCGCTGCAGGTACTGCAGGTATTGTAGGCGCTCTTAGTGCATCAGCCGCCACTGGTGACACTACTGTAACAGTATACCCTGGATTGGTGAATTTGATTGACGATGGATATTATATTGAATTTGTGAATACCGATACTGGAATGGCCACTGGTGCATACGATAAAGATGCTACTAGACCTAAATATATGATTACTGATTATAGTCTTGTGGATAATACCATCAGTTTCACTTCCGACCCATTAGGAACTAATACCGGACTAGCCACTTCACATTCAGCATATCCTCCTGGAATACCCACTTATGTAGTTCTAAAAGTATATATGGTCAAAGATTACCAGTTAAACGATGAAGAACGACACGTAATTGGTGAAGTTACTCAAGGTGGTAGTCATATTCCAGGTGATTATGAAATTAATTTTGAATATCAAAACCTTACCCCCGCTGGAGCGGTCGATAAAGATGTCACTTATCGTTTTGAATTTTTGTATTAATACGTAATATATAATATATTCTGATTATATAACTACGTAGTTTTAAAAGTATGACTTACAGAACAGAATCACTAGAAACTGTATCAACAGTTAATTCAAATTCATCATTATCGCAAACTGCGTACAATGAAAATTCAGATCTAGTTGCAGCCGCTACTACTACCACAATTACTTTGGGGACTAGTGCATCAACTACTGCAGATATTTATAACAATCTCGTAATTGAAATCACTGAAGGTCCTGGATTGGCACAAGCCAGGCTCATTACAGATTATACTGCAGGAAAAGTAGCGTCCTTAAATAAAAATCTCGGAGAATTGCCTGATACTACCTCGACTTATGTTGTACATCGTCAATCAGGTCAGTGCCAAACACAAGATCAGGCTAATAGATATACTACAGTAAAATTGGCGTCAACTGCCAACTCCAATAACGATTATTATAAGAATTGTTTTATTAAATTGTGGCATTGTGCAGAACACGAAACATCTCTTAGATGTATCACGGCATATAATGGGACAACCAAAGTAGCTACTTTAGATACTGCTTTGGCGTGTTTGCCGGATGGTGATTCGTTATATGTGATTTACGGTGAAAGTGGCACAGCTCAGACCGGTGCGGCATCCACTATTACTTTGGATGGTACTTTATCATCGGCTACAGATGATTATTATAATGGTTTGTATATCGATATCACCGCTGGAACAGGTGTAGGGCAGTCCAGACTTATTTCGGATTACGTTGGTGCGACTAAAATAGCTACTGTATCGGTGTCCTGGGACACTACTCCAGATAATACATCAGAATTCACTATTTATGGTGGATGGGCTGGAGAATTTGAGGATTGTTCCAAGAATTCTAGTATTACAGTAACAACGGTTATTACTGAAGGTGATATAGCTGTAATTGATATGCAATTAGGATTAACCTCAACCGGATCTTCCAAACGTCAAAAATACATTGAAAATAGTATTAAATTCCCAACGTCAGTTCATAGTCACACAGTTATATCTGAATATTATAAACAGAAACTAGTTGGTATGGGTACTACAGTTACAGGTAACCATCAAACTATTTTCCACACTCAAAAAAATAATGCCATATCTTCAGTGATCAATGAGAATATTAATGCTAAAAATGATTGTCTATTAACTAGATCTGTATTGGCCGCCCAAAATTCAGATGGTGTTTTTAGAAATGTGAATGCAGATAATGAATCTAATTTGTTTGTCAATATATCAAATCCGCATGACGCATACGGAAATCTTGCCGTGTCTTCTCCAGAAGAATCTATTAGTATGGTATTCCATTATAATATCACACCATTTGAAAATGAAACTTTTGTAAAAGGGTCTGGTGCAGCAAGTGTGGCTGATAGTTTATGTACGGTAAGTAGTGGTACAACAGCCAATAGTGCTTCTAGAGTATCTACTCTAGGACGTGCAAAATATGTTCCAGGTACCGCGTTAAATGTTCGGTTCACTGCATTATTCACACAAGGTGTATCCAGTACTACTCAACTGATAGGGTTGGGTGACGAATCGAATGGTATGTTTTTCGGATATAATGGCGCTGATTTCGGATTAATGTTGCGAAGTGGTGGTAAACAAGAAGTCCGTACTCTAACTGTAACATCCGGAGCTTCATCTACAGGTAATATGACTGTTACATTAAATGGGAATGCCACGTCCGTAGCAGTTACATCTGGTGATAATGTTCGCGCAGTAGCTCGTAAAATCGCTGCCGCCAATTTCAGTGATGCCGGGGATGGCTGGATAGCATATGAAAATGATGACGACGTTATTTTTATCTCTAGAGTAACCGGATCTAAAGCAGGTACTTATAGTATAAGTGGACAAGGTACTGCTGGATCTTTTGCCTCAAATATTACTGGTGTCAGCGCCACTGATACATGGGTCACTCAAACACAATGGAATGTAGATCGTGGGTTTGGTGAAGGTTCGTTGCCTGTTATGGATTTCACCAAAGGAAATGTGTTTGAAATTTCTATCCAATGGTTAGGATTTGGTAACATTATGTTCAATATAGAAAATCCTTATAATGGGCATCTTGAAACAGTCCATCGCATTCGTTATCCAAATGCTAATACATTACCTTCCGTTATTAATCCCAATAATCCATTAATGATTTATGTTGATAATGGAGCTACTACTAACGACATATCCACAAAAACTGCATGTATGAGTGCTTTGGTATATGGTAAACGGAATTTAACAGTTGGTAGTTATTTTGGTATTAGTAGTGTTCATGATAGTGTTAATTTGAATTCTGGAAACGATTTGAATATTTTGACCATTCGTAACAATCCATTATTCCAAAATCAGAAAAATAAATCTGATGTTGTATTAACAAATCTTACACTTGGTTATGAAAGTTCCAAATCAGCTATAATTAAAGCATATTTCAACGCAGATTTAGATAATGCAACTACAAATACATGGACTCAAGTTTCAGGGGGAGCATCTGTAATTTCATATTGCGAAGATGAAAAAAATGTTACAAATGGATTAGAAATTGCAACATTCTCAATGGGAATAGATGGTAAAATTGATAAAAATTTATTGGATTATCAATTTATTATTCCACCTGGAAATCAGATTTCCTTTACAATTATACCGTTGGCAAATGTCAATGGTACTGATTTTACGTGTTCTTTGACATGGGTCGAACGTTTATAAAATGGTTAAAAATACCTATATATACATATATATGCATATATATATATATATACATATATACTTATATACTCATCATGAAAATCACTTATAGGCTTAACACTAAAGATTGTTTAATATGGGAAGGTGATACTCTAAAACAATTTATTGAATCAGTAGATGAAAACAGTGTAACACATTTGGGTGTGTCGTATAACGAGTTGCAAACACTTCCTCCTGAAATTGGTGCTTTGATAAATTTAACGGAGTTGAGTGTGTATTATAATAACTTGCAAACACTTCCTCCTGAAATTGGTGCTTTGAAAAGTTTAACGCATTTGTATGCCTACGGTAATAAATTGCAAACACTTCCTCCTGAAATTGGTTCTTTGAAAAATTTAACGCATTTGAATGTGTATAATAATAACTTACAAACACTTCCTCCTGAAATTGGCGCTTTGACAAATTTAACGGAATTGATTGTGTCGAGAAATAAGTTGCAAACACTTCCTCCTGAAATCGGTTCTTTGAAAAGTTTAACGGAATTGGATGCAGAAGATAATAACTTGCAAACACTACCTCCTGAAATTGGTGCTTTGAAAAGTTTAACGCATTTGTATGTGTACTCTAACGAGTTGCAAACACTTCCTCCTGAAATTGGTGCTTTTAAAAATTTAACGCATTTGTATGTCAACAATAACGAGTTGCAAACACTTCCTCCTGAAATTGGCTCTTTGAAAAATTTAACGCATTTGTATGTCCACGATAACGAGTTGCAAACACTTCCTCCTGAAATTTGTGAATTAAGGGATTTACGTTATTTCAATACTTATGGTAATGAATTTGAATATATTCCTGTGAATGTTCAAAATCTAATTAATAGATTGCGAAATGTTAATGGGAGAGGACCACAATACAACGACACCCAATCTGTGCATAAATCAAGTGTACAACAGTCACTTAAGCAATCTATCTATGCTTTGATGAGAGATTAAAAATTAGCTATAAGAAATATCTATAGTGATCATTGGCATAAATTAACCTGGTTTCTTGTTGGTGATGTTTGCCGAAATCCAGGAATTTCCTTGATTTGTGATCGTAGACTTTGATCCGGCGTTGTAAAAGGATACTGGCTATCATTATCTCGAATGTTCCACCCCATTTTCCAAATGTTTGATATTTTTTCAAGTATTGATCGACAGTTATAGAATGACATCCTTCCAAATAAGTGGCCAAGGGATAAGAACTTTCGTCTACCGCATTTGGTGTCAAATACATCCCATTGGAAACTTTGTACGTCGTGCCGTCTCCTCTAGAACTTGATACGTGATAATCACGATGTTTGGAAACCCACTCCAAAATAGATTGTTGCAATTCTTTGGCCTTTTGGGTTTCGTCCTGTTCAGGGTGTATTGATTTGGCAATGGCCCGGAAAAGACATCCACCATCTCCTTTGACATCTTTTATCCTGGATTGCCGGATAGGTCTACGCATAAATAAATAATATATACTAAAAAGTGCCACGATTATTCCTATGATAATATAAATAATACTATTCTTTGCCATCCGACCTTTTCGAATGCCGGGAATAACTCTAACAAAAAAATATATATACTTATTAGTATATATATACCCTTAGATAATAATCATCCGAGAAAAACTTGTCCAACGGTATGTTGTCTTATATTTATTCATGGTTTTATGGTGAGGCACCGCGACTACGTAGTGGCACCACCGGGGCAGCCGTAGAACAAAAACCTAAAATTAGTGCGGCTGAATTAATAGAATCCAAATCCAAATTAAAACCGCCTACATTTGTGGCGTGTTCGAGTAATATTCCGCCAGATATAATGGATCATCTCAAAATGGTTTTGGCCAAAAAATTCCAAAACACATCCAAATAGTCCTAAGGATAAGAGTGCAAATATAAAACCTGTCAGGCAAATAATATATTCTGATATATTAAATGGAATGACTGATAATATAATACATCTATACGATAAAAAGGAACCATGGATGGGGTTATCATTTTGGGATGTTATTGTATTCTCTAGGCCCAATGGCGAGTTTGTGACCAGTACCAATTCCAGTATCAATATAGATGACGGTGATATATTACTACATATTAAACCTACTCAGTCAAAAGGATTAGGGGTATACACATTGCACGACATACCAATGAATGAAATTGTTGGTGTATACCCCGGAAATGTACTAAGTATGTCTTCTCATAACAACAAAATAAAAGATTATTTGGAATATTCAAACATTACTTCATCTAGTTTAATTAGAAATATTTATGATGAATTCGGAAAATACTTATTTTATTTAGATATACCTATGCCCCATATTGATATTAAACCCCCATATTACATTGATCCGACTGATTCCGAAGGAGTCCTCATTCCCAAATACAAGTTCAATCCTGCATTACTCATTAACGAACCTTCACCTGGAGAATTACCCAATCTTAGATGGGTAATTAATTCCAAAACTGGACGGGTTGAATTACGTACTACAACTTTTCTGGAAAAAGGTCAAGAATTATTGATCTGGTACGGCGATAATTATAAACGCGATTACGACATCAACTCGGAAGAGTGTAGCAAAATATACAACTATATCCTTTAACTCTTTACCCCTACAAGGGATAAAACACTTAGCCCTATAGGGCTAAGGGGTTAACGTACGTTAAACGTAAAGTTATAATATACTTGGTTATATTATAAGCACTCGCTACGCCACTCTCTAAACTCCCTTCGGTCGTATGGAACACAAAGTAAAAACTAGCAGCACATCTGGACTAAATCTCTCGGAAAAAGAGAAAAAGGATTCAGAAAAGGCATTGGAAAAATTCCAATCGGAATATGAGAAGAATTTCAAAAAGATTGCCAAAAGGTATTACAAGAACAAGCAAAGTTTCGATTTTATTCTAGAACACAAGGTCGCAAATCTATTGGAAACTACCAACAAGGCCATTGCATATGTAGATGGTCTAAAAACCAAATTGAATATAGAGGCTACCTATGGTCAGCCAGAGTTGGGTGGCCCGTTTTTCATCTATATTCACCACGAGACCAAACTCCCCAAGCAACGTCCACCGGACGTCGATAAAGATAAATCCAAAATGATGGAAGAAATAAAAATGATATGTGATCACGTTACGTCGCAAATCAAAACCGTTGACCCAAGTACTAAAAAAGTTCGTATACCATTCCCCGAGGAACACAATCCTATTAATACGGGTACAAAGGCTTGTTGTGTTTGCAAATTTTTATATATGAAACACGATATTAATGCTACTCTCGACTGGCCCAAACTAAACGGTGAATATCAACTGGTAATTCATTTATAATTTTTTGCAAAAGTATTATATATTTATAATATATACTCGCCAACTCACACTCACGTTCGTATGCCAACTTTACCATCGTTATTTGAGATATGGGGGACTAGTAAAGGTGAAACTGAAGAATTCCCCAAATCGGATAATACTCTACAAGAAAAAGATAAATTAAATTTGCAACAGCGTCCTACACCTATTGTAGAAGGTTATGGACGGGAAGGTGGATGTGCTACTAATGATGTTGTCGGAACTAGTACGCATTATTCGGAATATGGCTATGCCAGAATTGAAGCTATGCTACAAAAATATATGAAATTACAACGATTCGAAACGTATAAAAATAATAACCGCATTGTAAATATTCTTATTGTTATCCTCGTAATTCTTTTGCTAGGTATGTTTACTTTGATGTATATGTTGTCGAATCTATCTGCTGGATATCCATATCCTAGATGTATTTAAAGTAATATTAATTTGTTAATATTACCAATTACAATTTATTCTTATTAACCAACAAACTGACACTTTTGACACCTTTGGCCGGTTTCATTGGATTAGGAGGTGGAAGTGAAAGATCACTGTTAGCTGGTAATTGATAATCATTGGATGATGGTCCAAAATGGGATTTAATAACAGTTGTCCGGCGATTTTTTTGAGTATTTTCTTCAGTGGTCTTTTTCAAATCTTCTTTCATCTTTTTATGCAAGTGCTTCCAGGAAATGATAATATCTCTCTTACTATCATTCTTTTTAATTTTGAATCCATGTTCTTTCGTTAATTTGTTTTCGATATATTTTCTGGCACGATCCATTTGATATTTGGGTTTCCCGATGATAAATGTCGGGATTGTATAAATATAATAAAACACTTTTGACTTTTCGGCAGTTTTCCGGATTTGTTTCAAACATTCATCTACCAATTCACGATAAATTTGCCGTTCTCTTTCCAAATGATTTTCCGTTAATTGACATATTTCTACAGCTGTCTTGACCATACGATACGAGCGTAGCGAGTGAAGTGAGCGAGTACCGATACGAGAGTAGCGAGTGAGTACCTTAGCGAGTACCGATACGAAGTTATGAAGTCTTAATAAATATTAATATATAATTCTAAATTTACTTACGCGTTAAAAATCAAAATATCTTAAAACAAATATGAAGAAATCTTCAAAGAAATATGAAAAACATTCAATCATTATAGACGATACCGACGGAGCAGCCGGAAACGTATCGGACACTTCTATAGCAAAAACCAGTTCGGTAAAGGATGAAATTCACAAGCATCATTACGAAAAATCCAACAAGATGGTGCAAATCCGTAAAGACAAAATAGATAAAAACCGTAAATTTGTAAACCTGATAAGAAACAAAATCCTAAACCAAACGCACAAATTCTTTGATTCATTGGAAAAACAAGTAGTAAAATCAATTAATAAAATGGCAAAGCGTAAATTGATGAAACTAGAATTTGTTACCAAGCAGCTCTATTTTGATACACCAAACAGAATCAAGTTGTACAATAAATTTTTTAATAGATATATAAGTGTACCCGACGGTATTTTTCATGCAATTATGTTAAATCGCAGTACCAAGCTGCTATATACCAAGATGGATCCTGTGGATTACAATCAATTAGCCAAAGAAGTAAGGGATATTGGGTATGATAAATTAAAAGGTGTTATGTTGATGTTAAACAAATCGCACAACTATACTGGAATTTATTTGCAAACAAAAGCGCAATTTCAACGGCATCCCAAATATGGTGCTTCGATTAAATTCACATATACATTATCTACTACTGTAGAGAAACATTCAATATATACGAAAAAATATAATTAAAAGGTTTTAATGTTTTAACATATATTATACTATACTCGTACTACGCACTAGGTACTAGGTACTACGAAAGACATACGTATGACCGAATTCATTTTGAGAAAATACAACATATCCAATACATCAGGTGTTTTGAACGACAAAGACTCGGAAGTTTCAGAAAACGAATTTGATGTGACTTTTTTCTCATATGGCAAAATATTGATTTCCAAGACTTTGCGTAGTTTGCCCATTTATTACAATCAAATGCCTTTTATGATTCAATTACCTAAATTGGTGATAGACTCGGATATCATCGAAACGGTGTATAGAGAACCAGCAGTCAGAAAAGTGTATTCGATCAATTTAAAACTGAATACTCAAAACAAAAAACAGCGTGAATTCATAATATTTTGCAATTTCTTGGACAATCGCGTGAAATATGATATGTTTTTGAATAAACGTTTATGGTTTGATGATCCAGATATGTCCATGGAAGATATAGACAGGATATTCGATGATACCATTAAAACCTCTAACGGTGAAAGTTTCATTAATGTGAAATTGCCATATAGACACAACACATTTGAAATAACTTTTTCATCTCAAGATGAATCTGCAATACATACATCTAAAGAATTACAAAAGGATAAACCGATTATAGGCATTTGCCAATTACCCAAGGTGTACGCTAGTAAAAAAGCGGCTGGGTATAATTTCACTCTAAAAGAGTGTTATTTTGCGTGAATTATATCGCCACAAAAAATGGATTAGGCCAATGTTTAATATCTTCTTCATAATAATCTATTGAATCTCTGAATTGTTGATCAGATACTTGGAATTTACACTCGATATCATCCACACGTTCATCACCATCAGTAATGGCATTCATATATATCATTATGATATAATATAGGAAGTTTCTAATATGGTTGTGGTGTTTTTCATCTAATTTTTTGAAATCACTTAGAATTTTTTGCATAACCGTATTGGACACATTTCCCATATTTTCCTGGGCTTGTTTTGTAGCCATAAATTTCAAACAATCCAATCGGATGAAATATCTAAACAAAATCATACCATATTGGTACACGTCTATATCTTTATGACGGGAGTTAATAGTTGAATCATAATCATCCAACATCTGACCGAATTTGTTTATATTTGATCTCAAATTTCTTATAACTGCCAGGTCATCCATTTTAGAAAGGTTTAAAGAACTTAGATCAGTTTTCAATCCAATTAGGAAAATGTTGAAATTATACAATCTTTTACTTTGATCGGAAGTTTCAAAAATATTATCTAACAATATATCCATATCTTTGCGATTGGGGTTAATTTTTTTCATTTTCAAAGACTTTAGAAACTGTTCTTCTCTAGTAGCATCTATCTTATCCAATGCAATTCGTTGTAAAATTTTGTAAATGAATACTTCCAGGCCTTTGAGGTAAGATTTATTTTTCAAGAATTCACTATATAAATCTCCGCGATTAATAAACTTTTCATAAACGGCAGTTCTTACATCACTGTTATTTTGCAATCCGAAATATTCTAATACTGCATCAACCCTACGTTTATCAGCAGAATCTGGATCAAAATCATATGATATTTGTTCAGAATATTCTTGTGGTTTAATCTGCACATCAGTAGGGGTTGGAGGACGAACTATATCAGGTGTAAACGGAAGAGGTGCTGGTTCGGGTACCGGATCGGAAACCTGCTCGGACTCCGATTCAGCAGGTTCCTCAAGTTCCAACAATATATCCCTGATCCGGGTATATATTTCCAAGTATTCTTCATCATCATCCAATTCACCAGAATCAATAGTGGCTTGGATATCATTCAGAACTAGATCATCTTGCGTTAAATCGATTTTGTCGGCTAATTGTTCTAAATTTAGTTTGTCTAGACTCATATATTTAATGTAGTAGTAATACTAGTATATAATACTAGTATATAATATACTACGTTAAATATTTATCCTTTGGTTAAAGATCCTTTAAAATATGCGATTTTAATTCATCCAACTTTTCAGATATGGATGATCTAAGGTTTTTCAACAAAGTATTCATACCATCGCTTATTTTGCGGACTTCTCTGGCATTTTTGGCCAATTCATCAATAGTTTTCAATGATTCTTGAAGGTGTTCCAAGATGTGTTTAGTATTATCCCATAGAACTTTTAGATCTATTTCTCCGATGTCAGAGTCGTTAGATTTTGATTTCAATTCCAAAATACGTTTAATAAATACAGTGGCCCACATCACACCTGCTCCACTATATAGATCATTATTAGGTACAAACACTACAGGAATGTCATTATGATATCTGAAATCCAATGAAGTTTTACCATAAATTCCCCGGGTGGCTATAAAAATCCCGGCTGAGGCATTATTCTTTTCTAGAGATTTGTAAAAGGTTTCGATTTGAGGCTGAGGTACTGGATTAGTATAATTCTTGATTTCATATAAAATTCGGTGGGAAGAGTCATGACATTCCATCCATATATCACATTTTTCTTTGAATCCAGACATATCTTTTATATCGTCCATTGGAAAAAGTGTTTGTAGATGATTGTTAATGATATTTTCGGTCAAAGTACCCTTTTCAATAGATTTATTTACCTTTCCATTTAATAAATCCAGACTGTGTTGTAGGCGATCATAACTAGATGTTTGTTGGTTCAAAGTGTGTGTAATACTATTTATTCCGTCATCTATTTTGGAGATTTGGTTATTATTTGCAGATACGCTTATGCAATCCATAACTTTTACACCAATTTGGAAATACTTTAATAAATATTCTATACGCTCCGATTTGGATTTCTGTTCTAGTTTACTTAGTATGGACCCGAAGGGTGGGTGGTCCAGTTTATCGAAATCAATAATAATTTTCATACGTGAAGCGTTAAAAGAGTACCGTATGTAGTGTTAAGTACTTACTAGTGTTTAAATAAATATTTAATCTCTCATCAAAGCATAGATAGATTGCTTGAGTGATTGTTGAACACTGGATTTGTGTACTGACTGAGTGTCGTTGTATTGTGGTCCTCTTGCGTTAACATTTCGCAATCTATTAATTAGATTTTGAACATTCGCAGGAATATATTCAAATTCATTATCACTAGTATAAAACCAACGTAAATGCCTTAATTCTCCAATTTCAGGAGGAAGTGTTTGCAACTTGTTAGAGTGGACATACAAAAGCGTTAAATTTTTCAAAGCACAAATTTCAGGAGGAAGTGTTTGCAATTCATTACAGTAGGCATCCAATTCCGTTAAACTTGACAGATGACCAATTTCAGGAGAAAGTGTTTGCAACTCGTTAGAGTGGACACTCAATTCCGTTAAATTTTTCAAATAACCAATTTCAGGAGGAAGTGTTTGCAATTTGTTATCATACACACTCAAATGCGTTAAATTTTTCAAAGAACCAATTTCAGGAGGAAGTGTTTGAAGTGAGTTATATGAAATATCTAAATAGGTTACCCGACTGGATTCATCTGATGTGATGAATTCTTGTAAAGTATCGCCATTCCATTTTTTTTGTACATCACTTTGGTTAAGTTTATAACAAATCATCGTATTAACTTGAATATATATAAGTATATATATAAGTAAATTTAACTAAAATTAACCTCTTTTAAATACTCTTTGGAAAAGTATTTTTTATCTGGATCATATTCTTTCAACCAATCCCAACCAGGTTCTCCAGGTGCTACCTTTTTACCTTGCATCACTTCTCCTATATGAGTTACGTGTGGTGGATCATCACGTTTACCCAGAATTGCGCTGTAATATTTGGGATCTTTTTGCACAAGGTGGTGAATTATGACTGATTCCTGAGGATTGTGTGGATAAGTCTCCTGAGTAACCCACACCGGACACATATTGGGGTTTGCGTTGAAATATGTTTGATGTTTTATAACTGGGGTACCGTTTAATACTACTTCGTTCCCTACCACTCCACTATTTATTTTATCAATAAAATCATTTTTGGGATACCACACATTGCGTTTAAGTGCTATTTGAATAGCGTAGGGGTCTGCTTTTAATATATCTATGAGATCCGTGATTTTGATTGAAGTGTTGAACGTAAAATCGTCTTCCATTTGAAATACATAATCGGTATCTTTTGGAATTTTAGACCACAATTCTTTCCATGTTTCACTTTGTCCTTTATTTTTTTGGTGTAGTATTAATTCATCTATTGAATAACGTTGTTGGATCATTTCGAATATTTTTGGGTCGCGATCTTTAGGATAGTCATCGCATAAAATTTTATAAGTGGTAGTATTAGTAAAATCTACTTGACGGTCAAAACTATCTAGCGTTGGTAGTAAATACTGTAAACGGTTTGTACTAAAGAATATTACAGTTACCTTTGGCGTGTCCATTTTAATCTAAAAAAGTATATTTGTTTAGAATATATACTTTTAAGTACCTCGCTTCGTTTGTTTCGACTCGCTCCGACTCGTATGGTATGTAATAAAGAAACTATTAAAAAGGATCACCCGCAAAAATGTAAAAGTAGAGGTGCAGGTGTATGGAAAAAGGATCAAATAGTAAATTCTCTAGAAGAATGTGAATGTGATGAAAATGGAGTGTTGTGGTATAAAAGTTGGAATAAAACCAAATTGTGTGACGCATTAATGAAATGTACCAAGGGTAGTCCCGTCGCAAGACCTGTAAAGAAATGCTCCAAACACATCAAGGTCAAAGACAAAGATTATGTTATTGATTATCACAAAAAGGTCGGAAGCGGTTTATCCGGCCAGGTCTTTTCCATGGTATGCAAAGAAAATGGCAAAGGTTGCGAATATATTGTCAAGCAACAACCATCAGAGAAATTGCAAACTCAATCAGAAGAAAAAGCATTGCGCAAATTAAAAGAACGAAATTTCAAGAAAATGCCCGATATCATTGATATATATGATTGCAAACACCGCCATAGAATGCGCAAAATATTTGTCATGGAAAAATTCAATAAATCCCTGTTGGAAATTTTCAAAAAGACCTCGACGGCTAAATTGGAAATCATTTTGAATAGGGTAGTCAAAATTTTAAAGGATTTACACTCGACTGGTGGAGCATATCACGGAGATACACATCTAGATAATTTTATGGTTACTAAATCGCAAATTGTTATCATCGATTTTGGTAAAACCGTTTTGGACACTGATGTAGACGAAGATCCAGACGTACCTTCTGGACGTCGTTCTAAAATTAAAGATCTCCTCAAAAAACTTGATTTTTATTCATTTTATATGGATTGTATGACCGAGTTGGTGGATCGTTATCAGAATGTTACTAATTTTTATACAGATAAACTCACACTTATTGTTAAAATATTATCACCACACATTTTCAAATTATCTGATATCAAATATATCTTGGAACATCAATACGATGTATATATTGAAGACATTTATGATCAGATTGAATTCCGATTGGATGAATATACTGATTATCAGGAATCCCGGACCTTTATTGATCCAAAATTGCTCATGGAAGGTTATGATCTTTTATAATTTTACGAATATTTTATATACTGTTAGTATATAAAGTTACTAACTACAGTCGTATGCCTATTTCCAAATTTAGAAAAGATTGTGAAGCTCTAAAATCTGTACAGATCAAACAGATGGCCAAAGACAAAGGGTGCAAGGTCAAGCATGGCAAAAAAATTGACATGTGTAGAGATCTTGAAAATGCAGGCTATCCTAATTGTAAAGATAACCTTCCAGCCGAAGAACAAAAAGCCAGCGTACCCTCAAAGCAACAATGCTCGCGTCCTGAATTTTTAAAGGATTTGTATATTGGATTTGATTCCAAATTCCGTATTTCCGGAAATAAAGTTTACTACAACAACAACTATTTACCTCAAACAGCACTATTAGAATTCAAGAGAAATTGTACTGGAAGTGCTGGCCGCCCACCGAAGGGTAAAGGTTCCCAATTTGTTCTGGACCAATTCAAAGAACATCTCAGACTTATTCTAGACCCATCTACTAAATCTACAACCCTCCGCAAAGGTTCCAAGGGACGTGCAGCTAAATCTACAACTGAGAAAACATACCCGACAGTATTTACTGAAAATTGCCGTGCCAAAGACCCCAAAGAATTCAAAGGTCTAAATGGTCAAGAACGCGCTTGGCTTTTAATGGGACTCGCCAAGCAAGGTAAAAATGAAGCCACCCTTTTAAAAATCATAGGGGCTGCTGCTGATACCACAAATGGTGAACTTTTCCGTATTCTAGTCAATGCCGATCATAAAGATTTGTGTAATTTGTTAAAAGTTGTAAAAAGTGTACGGAAACAAGACGAAATCACCATTCGTGAAAAATGGGATGAAATTGCTGGATCCACTCCGGCGTCTCCTCCGGCGTCTCTTCGTTGGACATGGACTTGGTCTGATGGAAATATTGTACCGCCCCCGGCGTCCCCTCTCCGTTCGGCTCCGCCGTCACCCCCATCGTCCCCTCGCCGTTCGGCTCCGCCGTCACCCCCCTCGTCCCCTCGCCGTTCGGCTCCGCCGTCACCCCCATCGTCCCCTCGCCGTTCGCCGTCTCCACCGGCGTCTCCTGAAGTTATTTATGAAGATGGAGACGAGGACGAAGACGAAGAATACGTCGTCAGTGATAGTGATGAAGAAGAATTTGATTTTTAAGTAAAATATACTTGATAATTTATTTATATGTATAGTATGAATACATATAACTAGACCAATAATAAAAATAATATGACTGAAGAAACAGTTCCAGGATCTACTCTCAAGATGACCAAGAAGCAGGTCAAGAATATGAAGAGACGTAAGCTACAGATGCAACGCGACCATGGGCCTGTTTTTGCAGAATATTCCAGCAAGCTTGACAATCTGACCTATGTAGATGGTGAAGATACTAATCCCAACAATCCGTGGCAACTTGTTGTGAATAAGAAGCGTGAGAAAATGATCAAGTGGAAGCGTGGTAAGATTGCTAGAGATCGCTGGTTTGATTTCCATTCTCCTCAGATTATCAACGGTAAGGAAGTATTTAATCCTCGCCGTACTCCACAACAGTATTGGTGGTATTAAACATACACTTTGTGTGGTCCGGTTTTTCAAAAGCCGACGGGCCTAGAAAAAATCAATCCATATCCAATTAACCATCTGATTATATTCTTTTAATACTTCATTACAAGCATCTACTAGTGGTTCAATGACTTTTAACCGATTGACCTGTTTAGCCTGTATGGGATTTCCGCCAAATAAATAAGGATAGGCATCGATATCTCTTAGAGAACACAATGCATACATTAAAAAGATTTTATTGCCAGGTTTTGGATAAAGCACCAGCTTTGATGGATCCAAGTCTTCGATTGTTTTGGCATCCCATGTGGGCAATATCTTGTCTGTGTCATTTCTATAATAATTTTGATAATTTACGAAATCGACGTGACCTTTTAATCCAAACACCATCAATGGTCTTCCGACGTCCAACATATCTTTGAGTAACGGCCAATGATCTTCATCCTTACGTTGTTCATTATACGAATAAACATATTGATCTAAACCGACGTTTTGGAAATATTTTAAGACTGTATCGTTGTACCACTTTTTATTTTGTACATTCTTTTGCGGATTTATGACAAACGTCAGTATTTTATCATATTCATCCGGCGATTTTTGGAGGTGTTCTTCCAGCCACATCTTGACCACATTTAAAATATCTGCGAATTTGGTATAACCAGTTAATAATCCTAGATCTGGTGGTCCGTGCGTAACTATTAGATCATTCAAAAATGGATGCTTGTGTACCTCAATGTCCAAAACTCTTATACCTGCATCTAGTTGTTCTATTATACTTTTGTGCTGATTCAACACCATTTTCTTGAATTTATTTGTGGCTATGCTAGCCGGACTATCATTGCAATATGAATTGTGAGTTCCTAAGAATCTTGCCTTATTATATGGAATATTAGTAGAAGCCATACGATACGAACGACTGGAAGGAGTGAGTACGTAGGGAGTGAACGAGCGAAGCGAGTGCGACTAGAAGGAGTATGTAACGACCTCAGGGAGTACGTATATATCTATATATGAATATATTTATATAAATATATAACCGTCACACATGATTTACGAACCGGCTTCTGAATATATTGTATTAAATAAATTAACCAAACCTTTGCGTTATAAATTCGATTTTACGATAGAAATTATGGACACTGGTCTTATAATCATCGAAACAAATAACCCATCTTGTAAATATAATAATCCATCCGGTGTGAACCGAGTGAAATTCCAGACCACAAACTTCGGAAAAATGACTGTCGTTCCCCATAAATGACTTTTTTGTCTTTCATCAACACAACTCCTTTAACATGTCTAAACCGCCATCTTGAAGGAATTTTACATACTGGATCTTGATAATTAACCACTCTATATGAATGGTCAATTATATCGAATGATTTGGCAAAGTATTTGTTACCAACTCTAGGCGATCCGAAAGTAACACAACTAACATTCATACCTGTATGATTCATTTTATAAGACAACGCTAGTATACTTGCTACAGCCGCACCCAAAGAATGCCCTGTAAATATCACCCTACTTAGGTTGTGTTTGGCTTGCAATCTCTTTATATGATTGAAAATTCTCGGCCTAATCGCCTGATATTGTTCATAAAATCCGTTGTGGACTTTTACACGAAGGTGATCATAATGCTTTTTAACAAAAGTCGGTTGGGTTTTTCTGACATCCAAGTCTTTTAATACATCTGTAAAACTCTCTGTACCTCTTACAGCTACCACGATATATTTGTATACTAATCCATCAACCTTTTTAGAATATACCGAGACCATACTTTCTGTATCTGTTGCTTCATCCAACACAATCCTAGGCTCAACTTCTAATAACCCTGATTTCTTCCACCCCTTCAAAATCTTTTCAGGCTCGCTATACACTTGTTTCGATAACTCGCCACAATCTTTTATGATAGTAGTCATATCTAGAGTGTACATCCTATAGGTTACTACGTTACTACGTTACTACGTTACTACGTTACTACGTTACTACGTTACTACGTGACTACGTTACGTTACTTTTATAAAAGACTATATTTTGTAGAAATTACTTGTATAAATTATATATTCTAGTTATATACGTTCCGCTAGATATGGAATATTTGGAATTAGTCTATAATTCTTTTAATAAACCGACTGGAAAGGCTAAAATAAATCGTCAGTCCCATAGATTAAATGTAACCAAACAACCTAAAAAGGCCAATATAGTCCTGGATGTAGATAAAACCTTGATTCAAACGATTCCCACTGAATTGTATTACAAATTACAGCTGAAAACTAAACCGGATTATTTAACCCAGGATTTCGCATATTTTAAACGTAGAGAAATGGATAAATTCCTACGGTTTTGTTTCAAAAACTTTAAAAATGTGGCGCTGTGGTCTCTAGGTTCAAAGGAACACATCGACCTAGTTATCGAAAAATTGTTTAAAATCCCTAAAGAAATGTTTGCATTTGTGTGGACCTTTCCGGAACATGGCGAGGAAATTCGTACAAAAATTGGGGGATATTTATCCATAACTTACCGGAAGAATCTGCGGAAAATTTGGACCAATAACTCGTTGATTTACAAGGGGTTCCGCAAACAAAACACATTGATGATCGAAGACACACCATCAAATTGCCGGGAAACTCCTGAAAATTGTCTCAGTATCCAACCGTTTGAAGTATGGACTGATCGAATGATCCAGCGAGATCAAAACTTGAAAATAATGGCCGATAAATTAAAACAAATCCTTAGACAGTTTAATACTGGTACTAAAATAACCAAGGCTAGAGAAGGATATCCTTAATTAAAACTTTAGAATTATAAGTTTACGTATACATATGAGCCGGAGGCTTATCCTCACGCTTTTCATCTTTGTTTTTGAAAAACTCTTCAAAAATGGCGAGGATCATTTGTTTACGATCTTCTGGTTTGGACCATTTGAGACTTTTTGAAGTCAAAATCATTCGAGAAAATAGCGAAACGACATTCATGATATCACCTGCATGATTCTTGAAATATTTCTTGTCTTTGTTCATCTTGTTATTGATAATAGTATAGACGGTATTGACATCATTTTCGTTCAGTTTCATCAACGTAGTCTTGAACTTGATATTGAAAAACGACTCGAATAATAGTGTCAATTCCTTGGCATCATATGGCTTGAGTACATACTTGGTAGGAAACCGGCGATCAGTACCATCATTGGCCGAGAAAAAGGTGGCATTCATTTCGTTTTCATATCCTGCTACGATAACCATACTCAATCCAATGAATTTATCCAGGAAATTCACAATCTCAGACATACTTTCACCGCCGAAATCACTTCCGGACGCACCCTTTGGCTTGACCAGCTGATAGGCCTCATCAATAAACAACACACCTTCTAGTGTATCCACCAGTTCGTTATAAGTCTGAATCGCGGTATGTCCCACGAATTTCCCGACTAGATCCTTGCGAGTTACATACTTGATCTTTTCATTGACCAAAATACCTAGCTTGGAATATACAAACGAAATCATACTAGCGATTTTGGTCTTGCCTGTACCGGAATCGCCTAGAATCGCCATGTTCAAGAAATTGTCCATATACATTTCGCTACCATTTGACAAACTGTATAGCTGAGAACATAGATCATTCCGGATATGTTCGCGGGACTCTCCTTTCAAAGACATAATACCGTTTTCCGAATCTAGAATGGCCTCTTTGAAGTTTTGTTTAATGGATTTCATTGTTAATTTGAGTAAAGTGTCCTGTATCTTTTTAATGATTAGTTTGATCGCATCTGCGGTCGTTTCATCTACCTTTGTGGACAAGAATTTGTACTTTTCTAGTTTGTTCTTCAAGATCTTCATAATAGACACCTTTACATTCTTGATAAATGTATCATTGTCCAATTGACTGAGGATATACTTGGGGGTGATTTGGAAATTGTCTGGATGTTTGATCTTTTCAGGTAGGTCTACCACACTAAGGTGTGGTTTCTTTTCCAGATCGTTTATATTTAAAAGGGTGGTTTTGGGCTTTTCAGTGAGTGTAATTGCCGATTTTGGCTTTATTTGTGCGCCGAGTAATCCGCCTAGAGGTCCGATGCTACCACCTGGTTTATCACCTTTTAAGAAATCCGGATTGGCCAACATACCTAGTAGGAATTTGCCGATGTCTAGAGTAGGCTCTTCTTCAATACTTTCATTGCCATTATCCCAATGCACAATCAACTCTAATCCGAAAATGTCCTCGTAATCAACTTTGATCGATTTCAAGTATTGATGTAATTCCATTAATTGGTCTGGTTTAAGACTACTCACTGGATATTTAAACCATATGTGATGTTTAGGAATGTTGTTATATGCGTTGACATATCTATCTATCAAAAATATGTCATTTTTAATTGAACTATATATAGGAATGTTAGTGATAATATTTTGAGATACTACATACTGGAATTTGGACACCAGTTCATTATATTCTTTGGAATTGCGCTTGACCATTTTGTAATAACACCGGTCCTTTGCATCCTTATAATAAGCCGATATATTCAGAACATAATCATCACTGATTAACTTTTTATATGTAGGCTTATTAATTTCGATCAGATTCCCTGTCTTGGGATTAAGAATTTTGGTGGTATATAGGCTAATTGTTTGTGATTTCGAGTTTAAATCTGAAGCATCATCAGTGTTTTTTTGCGGATCTTCTGGAGTATTAGGGTTTGACATATGTGTATTATTTATATTCTGTATCTACACTATAATTATATGTATATATAAATTCGTTTAAAAGTATTAATAATTATCTAGATATACTAATAAGTAATATTAACTGGTTTTACTCTTTACGCACTCCTTTCACGCTACACACTCGCTACGTTCTCTACTCACTACTCACTCACTCGCTACGCTCGTATCATATGACAGACAAAGCCAGTAAATTAGCCAAAGAACTAGAAAACAAGCTTCGTGAAGCTTCTTTAAAGCCGTTTAACAAGACAACGTTGTATGATTATCTGATTTTAGCGGTGGTTTCTCCGAATACTACTCCGAAATATGGCCAACTAGCGTGGAAATATGGCGGAGCGTATTACCGGGAAGAATTTGATTACAAAGCACCAGGTGAACCAGGTAATGGTATGAAACGTTTATTGGAATTGCAAGAAAATGATACCATTGATCGTGCGGTGATCAAGATCGGTGAATGGGTGGTTTATCCTCCAAAACAATTCAAATCGGAAGCAGAAGAAGATGCAGAATTGGCGGAATTTTGGAATCAAATCCGCCTAGATCGCAGGGAAAATGACAAGGATTTCAAGAAACGTCATAACGATGCTCTAGAAAAATTCAAAAAGATGGGTGATGTAGATGAATCCGGGCAAGTTACTATAGCAGATGAAGAAACTATTAAAGAAAGATATGACGGTGAATTGCCGGTCGAAGACAATCCCGAGTTCCCATTGGAAGAAGTTCAACGGGAAGAGACCAAGACTTATCAAGATATCCTGGATTCTCTTAAAATTGACGGTTGGGACGCGGACGAGGACGGTGAAGCCGACGCCGACGACGCGGTTATAGTGGAGCAGCCGCAAGGCAAGAGATTCTTGCCGGACCCCCCTAGAGTTGGCCAGGAGAATTTGCATGGAGTTATGGCAATTATGAACCCCAAGAACAAGCCCCGTGAAGAGGAATGTATGGCCGTTATGGTATTCGATGTGTGTGATTCCTTTGAAAAAGCCAATGCACTAACTGCCGAAATTTCCAAGCAATATGATGAATTTGATGTATTTTGTGTAGATCTCAAGCAAATCATGGTACAACCCAAGCCGGAATATACCAGCAATATTGTTTTCAAGCAAGAGGAAAAGAACAAAGTATGGAATGCCATTAAGAATAACAAGGAAAACAAGCAGAACTTTTTGCGTTTGAAACACGAAATGGAGCAGCAGAAACTCAAGGAATTGGAGGCCGGTATTGAAGATGAAACCAAGATTCTTACCCTGGACACTACTAAGAAACCTCCTGAAAGCCCCAAAGACTCGTAAAACTTAGTATATATAAATATATACTACAGTTAAGTAAACCTGAATAAATTACGGTATGATATTCACTGCAGTTAATCAAATATTATTGAATACCGGTCTGGGTAATATAGAATTTTTAAAAGATAATCGTAAAAAAGTCTTGGTCAGCCTAGCCATAGGTGGCGCCGTTTATATCGGCACCTACTTTTTTATCCCGCCTAAATTCCAAAAATGGCTCATGATATGCGCGATGGCTGATCTTGTGCTTATGACTATACTTTTCAAAGTAATTACCATCATTCAGGAAAAACGAGAGGCTCACGCGGCCCAAGCGACTGACGCTAAACAGGCTATAGTTAAGGCTGAGGCTGCGAAAAAGGACGAGGCCGAGAAACCTAAAAAGGATGCGGTCGAGAAACCTAAAAAAGGCGCGGCGCTTAAAAAGGAAGCGGAGCTTAAAGAAGTAGAAGAAGTAAAACGTAAAATTAAAAAAGAACGTAAACAGCATAATAAAAAGTTAGACGAGCAATATAAACAATCTTCCGAAAAATTCGATACGATTTTGGAAACTCGCGAACCGAGTGAAGCTCCTAAAGTTCCAAACGACACCAAGCCCAAACCTAAAGAGCTATCTCTAGACGGTATCGATATACCAGTCACTTTTGATATTCCTAAATCGCCACCTGCGCCAGTCTTTGACGATATTCCCGACCGACCTATTGTAGAAACCGTTAGTGAAATAGCGCCAAGTGAACTCGGCAATTCTATCGTAAAAACCTTACAGTGTAACGGAATTACTAAGAAGGGTTCCAAATGTAGCAAAAAGCCTTTGATGGGTGAATATTATTGCCGTCAGCATATCCACGCGAACGACGCGAACGACGTTAGTGACGCCAACGGCGATTCTACCGTAGTTACAGAAGATTAATATATATATTATATATATTATATACATTAAGACCCCTTATCGAAATTACGATATGAGCCTATTAGATTACCAGAAATTGTTTTACTCGGGCATAGGTGCCTATTTGATTATTGTGGCTGTGGTGTTGTATAAACACATATTTTTGAATTTCCCTCAATACCTCACTACAATCCGGTACATTAGCGGATTGATGTTTATTGCTGGTTGGGGATTAATTGCTACTTCCTTGGCATTTACCCCATCCCCTAAATATAACCGTCATAAATCGATCCCGTATATCACTGTGGTTTCCACTTTGATGATTATTGTAGGTGCTGCATGGGCCCGGATGAGTTTCGATATGGGTCAGCCATCTCCGATTATCGCCAATGTACTATTTATGGGTGGATGGTTAGGTATTGTTGCCAGTATTATTGTGAACCGTGGTAATGATCACGTCTGGTGGTTGAGTATCTTATCTGTCGTTATTCTTATCGGTGGCGCTATGATGTCTGCCAAGGCTGAACTTCGCGGTGGTATGGGCGTTTATGGTCCTATGTTATTTGTCCTAGGATGGCTAGGCGTTGTTCTAAGCATTTCTTTCGATGATAAGAATTTCATGTTGGATTTTTAAATATACTAGTATATCTACAGTAGTATATTTAAAAATTTTCAGTCATTCTTCTTAGAATGATCCGGCATCAATCCACACTTTTTCATGGACTTGATGAGACGATCCAATCCAATACCACCACCATATCTAGGAATAAAGTTATGGCCTAGATAAACGTCCATTTCGGCTTCAACACGTTCCTTGGTGAACTTTTCGTATAGCAGAGCGGCATAGCCGCCTTCACTATTGGCATGGAACTGTTCGCGCATTTCAGCGACATCGCAACTACGCTCTGCAGAACCAATGGTTTCGATACCACTGAGAAGTACATCACACTTCTTGGTATATCCTGGGTTGGACTTGTCCATCTTCATATTCCAATAGGCCTCATCATTAGGAAAATCGGTGAGGAATACTACCGGACCAAGCTCCTCACACAACTTTTCCTCGTGTTCGTGATCTAGGCGTTCGACACCGTACTTTTTACAGGCCTCATCATAAGTAATACGAGGGAACTTTCCATCCTCTCCAGGAGTATATCCAAGATACT
>Ga0213841_1000530_pt1 | contig 39358 bp, 26 predicted proteins | sample SWPATP23_FD_160125 | JGI IMG/M metagenome (GOLD analysis project Ga0213841, IMG submission 160125) | Coastal seawater microbial communities from Marineland, Florida, United States - SWPA TP2 #3 | ecosystem: Environmental > Aquatic > Marine > Coastal | place: USA: Florida | collected 2016-08-14 | reverse complement strand
TCGCCGTCGTGCGCCTCAGCGGACCGGCAGTGCTGTCGCTTGCGAAGGACTTGTGCCCGGGAGCCCCCAGCTGGGTGGCTCGCCGGGCATCTCTGCGTCTGGTGCGGGATGCAGAGGACGGCGTGCTCGACGATGCCCTCGTCACCTGGATGCCCGGGCCTCACACCTACACCGGCGAAGACGTTGTGGAGCTGTCCTGCCACGGCAACCCCGCGCTGGTGGATGCCGTGCTCGCCCGCTGCGTGGTCCTGGGAGCGCGGCCTGCGAGGCCCGGGGAGTTCACCCGACGGGCTGTGGTGCATGGACGCCTCGACCTCGTCCAGGCCGAGGCCATCGATGGGCTCATCCGGGCGCGCACGATGGCGGGTGTGCGGGCGGCGAGGGCCGGTGTCGACGGTGTTCTCGACGAGACCCTTCGCGGCCTTCGCGACCGGCTCCTGGATGCAGGTGCCGAGCTGGAGGCCCGCCTTGACCACCCCGGTGAGGAGCTTGGAGAGCTCGAAGATGCTGAGTTGGCCGATGTCTTGAACAACATCGGCGCCGACTGTGAGCGGCTGGCGGGCACCTGGTCGAGTGTCGAGCGGCGGATCGAGGGGGCCACCGTGGCCCTGGTCGGACCCGTCAATGCGGGCAAGTCGAGCTTGTTCAACCACCTGGTGGGCAGCCGGCGTGCCCTCGTGAGCGCCGAGCCCGGCACCACCCGGGATGCCGTCGAGCGAACGGTCGACTGGGGTGGCGTGGCGGTCACCTTTGTCGACACGGCCGGGCTGCGCTCGGGCGCCGGGGCCATCGAAGCTGCCGGCATCGCGCTGGGCACGCAGCTCGCCACCGAAGCGGACCTCCGCCTCCGCTTGTACCGACCCGGGCAGTCCTCCGAAGACACCCCACTGCCCGCGCCCACCTGGACCATCGCCACCCACGCCGATGTCCACCAAGACAGCGTCACAGCCGACTTCTTCGTGAGCAACACCACTGAGATTGGCCTCGGCGCGCTGCGCGACGCCCTCGATGCCTGGCTGTCCACCCATGATCCTGCCGGAGCCGCTGTCGTCGGAAGCCAGCGCCAGGCCGACCTGTTGCTCAAGATGGCCGAGCACGCCCGAGAGGCGGCCGAGCTGCTGCTGTCGCCCATCGGGCCCGTGGTTGCCGCCGAGTCGGTGACCGCCGCGCTGGAGCGACTCGGAGCAATGCGCGGCCACGATGTAAGAGAAGACGTGCTCGACCGTCTCTTCGCCCGCTTCTGCATCGGCAAGTGATGCGGCCTCTGACACGCGCCTGTCCGCAGCGAGGGTGACCGACACCCAAGCGTTGCGCGCCGGGATACCGTGCCGGGGCCCGTCCCCCCGGAGTTTCGCGTGTCCACCGCTTCAGACACCTGCGCCACCCTGTTCGTGATGGACCCCCTCGACCGCATCCACGTCGACGGCGACTCCACCTACATGATGATGCTGGAGGCCCAGCGGCGCGGCTTTCCCGTCTGGATGTGCGTGCCCGGCGACCTCTACACCAGGGGCGGGCTGGCCCACGCGAAGGCCACGCGGGTGACCGTGTCCACCGAGGCGCCCCACTTCGTTTCCGAGCCCGCCGAAGATGTCGGCCTCGACCGCTTCGACGTCGTGTGGATGCGCAAAGACCCGCCCTTCGACATGGACTACGTCTTCTCCACCTACATCCTCGACGCCGTGCCCCCCACCACGCTCGTTCTCAACGACCCCCGGTCCATCCGCAACGCCAGCGAGAAGATGTTCACCCTGCAGTTCCCGCAGTTCATCACCGAGACGCTCATCACGCGTGAGGTGGAGCGGGTGCTGAGGTTCGCTGCACAAGCACCTGGCCGCGTCGTGCTCAAGCCGTGGGACGGAAACGGCGGCCGGGGGGTCCTGGTGAGCCGCCATGGCGACGCCAACCTGCGGTCCATGGCCGAGATCCTCACCGCAGAAGGCCGCGCCTACGTGATCGCCCAGCACTACATCCCCGAGATCAAGGATGGCGACAAGCGCATCATCCTCATCGACGGTGAGCCCGTGGGCTGGATGCTGCGGGTGCCCGGTGAAGACGACCACCGCGGCAACATGCATGTGGGTGCCTCGGTGGTGGCCTGCGCGCTCACCGACCGGGACAAAGAAGTCTGCGATGCCCTCGGCCCCGTGCTGCGGAAGATGGGCCTGCTGTTCGTCGGCATCGACATGATCGGCGACCACCTCACCGAGATCAACGTCACCAGCCCCACCGGCATCCAAGAGATCAACCGGCTGATGGGCACCCAGCTCGAGCGCACCCTGACCGATGCGGTCGTCGAACGACTGGCCCGGCACCGCGCCCAGCAACCGGAGAACCGCTGATGTTCCTCAAGCCCCTGTTCCCCGCCCTGCTGGCCGGCGCCCTGTTCGCCTCGCCTGCCCTCGCCGACGACGACGTCAAGGCCGACTCCGTCGTGTCGAAGAAGGTGAAGAAGCTCCCCAAGCTGGCCATTCCCACCGGTCCACCCCCGGGACAGGCCGCCTACGAGGCCATGCTCGCCGAGCACCAGGGCCGCGAGTACGAGCCCGAGGCCTACATCGCCCAGCAGGTCATCGGCCTCGACCCGAAGTTCACCCACGATGCCCGCAATGGGCTGCACCTCATCTACCTGCGCGACTACAAGGGCGCGCGGGCGCAGTTCTTCGACCTCGGCCAGAACTACCCGGGCTGGGGCATCGGTCCCGTGGGCGAGGTGCTGGTCTGGCAGGCGCTGATGCTGGAGAACTTCGACTTCCGCTTCGAGGTGCAGTACCAGACCGCTCTGCGCAAGTCCCAGGCCGAGCTGCAGGCCGCCATGGAGCTTCCCGGCAACGACGCCTGGGAGTTCTTCTTGATGGCGGGCGTCCTTGGCATCGACTCCATCCACACCATGCGGCACGAGGAGTGGATGAAGGCGCTGTCCCGTGGCTACGAGGCCATGAAGATGGTGGCCAAGGTGAAGGAGCTGGCGCCCGACTTCGCCGACATTCGCGTGGGCGACGGCCTGTTCAACTACTGGGTCACGGTGGTGTCCAAGTCCACCAAGGCCATCCCCGACATGGGGGACAAGCGCGGCGACGGCGTGGCCGACATGCGGCGGGTGGAGAGCCAGGGCATCTTCCTCGCCCCGGCGGCCACCTTGGCCCTCACCTTCACCTGGATCGAAGAAGGACAGAAGGCCGAGGCCCTCAAGACCGCCCAGCGCAACGCGAAGCGCTACCCGAACAACATCATCAACAACCTCGTGCTGGCGCGGGTGTTGATGTACAACAACCGCTTCGCAGACTCCGAGAAGATGCTGAAGCATGTGCAGGCCACCGATCCGAAGAACCGGCGGTCGCACTACTACCTGGCGCGCCTCTACCTGCGCTGGAAGAAGCCGGCGAAGGCCATCGCATCCCTCGACAGCTACCTGGCCTTCAGTGGTCTCGACAAGAGGGACCGTGGCGTGGCGCTCTACTACAAGGGCGTGTCCCACCAGAGGCTGCAGCAGTGGGACCAGGCCGAGGCCGCCTACAAGGAGAGCTGGAAGGTCTCGAAGCTCGACCGCTCGAAGCGGCGCCTGGACAGCCTCGACAAGGCCAAGGCCCGTGCGGAGTCCCCGGCCCCGGCACCCGCTCCCCCACCGGCGAAGCCCGCCGGCGGATGAAACATCCGAGCTGACGTGACACATGGTTCGGCTGTTTCGCTGAGAGATGCGTGAAATGCGATCAGCACGGAACAACCGGCCACCCGTTCGCCAGGCCCTGAAGCAGTCGCTCGTCGAAAGCGACGTGGTGTTGGCGTGTCTCGAAATGTCGCAGGGGTGGTGACGGCAAGGTGACGGCTGGATCGGTTCCTGCATGGTGCCGCGTCGGAGGCCTCTTTGGGAGGTCCCTCCCCGTTTTTGCGTGGGAGCTTCCCCGGATGGACGCCTGGCGTTCGCGGCGGAGGCCACCCCACCTGGCCCGTCTGCTCCCGCCGCCTGCCACCGGAGCCCCGCATGCCCTTCCACGAACTCGAACCCGGCGCCGTTGCCGACGGAGATCCCCGTCTCAACCGCATCCTCGACCTGCTGGAGTCGATGGACGGCCGTATGTCCCGACTGGAGGGCCAGGTCGCTGAGCTGACCCACACCACCCAGCTCGCCCCCGCCTTTGTCGCTGGCGTCACCGACACGGTGGACCACCACATCGCAGCCGCCGCCGAGCGTGGCGTGGACGTGGACGCCCATGTGCGCTCCAGCGTGCAGCTCGTGGAAGCCCTCACCGAGCCCGCCACAGTGGCGACGGTGTCGCGCATGCTCGACCGGATGGACCTCATCGAGCAGTCTCTCGCGGTGGCCGAGCAGCTCCCCGACATGGCTGCGGGCGCGGTGGACACCGTCGACCGGCTCATCCTGGCCGCCTCCGAGTCCGGCATCGACATCGACGCCCGGCTGCGTGCCTCTCTCGCACTCGCCGAGCGCCTCACCGACCCCACCACGGTCGAAGCGCTCCTCCAGGTCACCGAGCATGCGCCGCAGCTCGCCGAGGCCACCGCCGCCTTGTCCCAGGCCCCCGGCATGATCGCGGGCGCGGTGGACACCGTCGACCTCACCATCGCCCGGATGGCAGCCTCCGGCATCGACGTCGACGCCCGTCTCCAGGCGGTGGTCGCCGCCACCGAGCGCCTCACCGACCCCGCCGTGCTCGCCTCGCTCACCACCCTCGCCGACAAGGCCCCGCAGCTGGAAGAGGCGGTCGCCATCGCGGAGCAGCTCCCCGGCATGGCCGCCGGCGCGATGGACACCGTCGATGGCCTCGTGGCGCAGCTGCAGTCCACCGGTGTCGACCTGGATGCCCGCCTGAAGGGTGTTCTCGCACTCACAGAGACCGCCACCAGGCCCGAGGCGATGGCCGCGCTGGACCGCTTGCTGTCCAAGCCCGAGGCCCTGCACCAGCTTGCCGACCTCGCCGAGCACGGACCCGGCATGGTGGCGGGTGCCATCGACACCTTCGACGGCCTGATGGGACGCCTGCACGCATCGGGCATCGACGTGGATGCCCGCCTCCACGCTGTCCTCGAAGCCACGGAAGCACTCACCGACCCCGCCGTGCTCGCCACCCTCACCCAGCTCGCCGGCCGCACCGACGACCTGAAGCAGGCCCTCGACATGGCCGAGCAGCTCCCGGGCATGGTGGCGGGAGCGATGGACACCTTCGACAGCCTCGCCGCTCAGGTGTCCGCCCGTGGCATCGACCTGGACGAGCGCCTCGGCCTGCTCGTCCGTGCGGCCGAGTCGCTCACCGACCCTGTCATCATCAACCTGCTGCAGGCCGTTCTCGACAAGGGGCCCGAGCTCACCCGCCTCGTCGACACCCTCTTCGAGTCGGGCGTCTTCGACGAAAAGGCGGTCGACCTCGTGGGCTCCACCGGCCTGGCCGTGGTCGAGACCCGTGGTGCCAACCCCGCGCCCGTCGGTGCCTTTGGCGCGGCCTTCAGCATCTTCGACAAGGACGTCCAGCGCTCCCTGGGCTTCGCCATCCACTTCGCGCAGATCTTCGGTCGCAAGCTCGAAGCCCGGCGCGCCTGACCCTTCCACTTCCCGGCCGCTCGATGGGCGGCCGACGTGCCCCCCGGCCCAGTCCCCTTTCGCTCTCCACCCTGCACCCCGAGGTACTCCATGGCCCACCACAAGGTCCTCATCGCCGGCGGCGGCTCCGCTGGCATCTCCGTCGCCGCCCGCCTGAAGAACGCCGACCCATCGCTCGATGTCGCCATCGTCGACCCCAGCGCCAAGCACTACTACCAGCCCATCTGGACCCTCGTGGGTGGCGGCGTCTTCGACCGCTCCATCTCCGAGCGTGACCAGGCCGACTTCATCCCCGAGGGCTGCACCTGGATCCAGGCCGGCGTGAGTGCCTTCGACGCCGACAACAACGCCGTCACCCTGACCAACGGCGACACGGTCACCTACGACTACATGGTGGTGGCCCTCGGCATCCAGGTCGACTGGGACAAGATTCCCGGCCTCAAGGAGAGCGTGGGCAAGCCCGGCACCGGCGTGGTCAGCAACTACAGCTACGACACCGTCAACCAGACGGTCAAAGAGCTCGAGAAGTTCAAGAAGGGCGGCCACGCCATCTTCACGCACCCCAACACCCCCATCAAGTGCGGTGGGGCGCCCATGAAGATCATGTTCCTGGCCGACGAGATCTTCCGCCGCAACGGCGTGCGCGACGGCAGCCGCATGACCTTCGTGAAGGGCGGTCCGGGCATCTTCGCGGTGAAGAAGTACGCCGCCTCCCTCACCCGCGTCGCCGACCGCAAGGGCATCGACCGCGTGTGGAAGACCTACCTGTCCGAGCTGCGTCCCGAGAAGAAGGAGGCCGTCTTCACCCACATGGAGACCGGCGAGACCCAGACGATGCAGTACGACGTCATCCACGTCACCCCGCCGATGAGCGCCCCCGACGTCCTGAAGAACTCGAGCCTCGGCAACGCCGGCGGCTGGTGCGAGGTCGACAAGGACACCCTGCAGCACGTCCGCTACCCCAACGTCTTCTCGCTGGGCGACTGCTCGAGCATCCCCACCTCGAAGACCGGCGCCGCCATCCGCAAGCAGGCCCCCGTCGCCGCCGAGAACCTGCTCGCCGTCATCAACGGCCAGTCGATGGACCAGGCCTACGACGGCTACACGAGCTGCCCCCTCGTCACTGGCTTCGGCAAGCTCATCCTCGCCGAGTTCGACTACAACAAGCAGCCGATGGAGTCCTTCCCCTTCGACCAGGGCCAGGAGCGCTACTCCATGTACGCTCTGAAGGCCTACGCGCTGCCGGAGATGTACTGGAACGGCATGCTCAGAGGACGCATGTGAACAGCCTCCAGTAGCAGGTCTTCGTCGATTCAGGGGCGCTCCACCCAGGGGCGCCGCGTCGTCGTTCTCAGCCAGCCACCTTCAAGCCCCGCTGCACGGCGGGACGGGCCTTGAAGCGCTCCACCCAGGCGTGCACATTCGTGAAGCGGTCGTAGTCGACGGCCTCCTTGCCCTCGTAGAAGTCGAGGGCCATCACCCAGGGCGCGAGCGCGATGTCGGCGACGGAAAAGGGGCCGGCAATCCACTCCCGGTCGGCCAGGCGCTTGTCGAGAACGCCCAGCAGGCGGGTGGTTTCCTTGGTGTAGCGCAGCTCGCCATAGGTGTCTGTCTTGCCCTTGGCGAACTTGTAGAAGTGGCCGAACTGCCCGAACATGGGGCCGACGCTGCCCACCTGGAAGAACAGCCACTGGACCACCTCGCTGCGCTCGCGGGCGGTCCGTCCCAGCAACCGGCCGGTCTTCTGGGCGAGGTGGAGCAGGATGGCGCCCGACTCCATGATGGCGAGGGGCTGGCCGTCGTCGCCGGTGGGGTCGATGAGCGCGGGAATCTTGGAGTTGGGGTTGACCTCCACGTACTCGGCGTCGAACTGGTCGCCCTCCATGATGTTGATGCGGTGGGCCTCGTAGGGCAGGCCGAGCTCCTCGAGCACGATGCCGGCCTTCTGCCCGTTGGGGGTGGGCAGTGAATACAGCTGCAGACGGTCGGGGTGCTTGGGGGTCCAACGGGACGGAAAGGATGCGGTCATGGCTGCTCCTGCGGTTCGATGCAGCAGGTGTAGCCCCCGTCGGTAGGGCTCCAAGTCCGCTTGGGACATGGGGACATGAGGCGGTGCTCAGAGTCGGTCTGAAACCTCTCGCGCCAGCCAGCTCGCCATCCGCTGGGCCACGGAGTCCCAGTCTCCCGGACGCACCTGCCGAACCAGCTGCACCCTCGGGTACTCGGGCAGCTGGTCGCCCCTCAGCCCGAAGCGCCAGTCGGGGATGTGGGCGATGGCGGCCCAGGTGCGCGCGCCGAGGGCCCCGGCGAGGTGAAGGGTGGAGGTGTCGCTGGTGACGACCAGGTCGAGCTCGGACATCGCTGCGGCCGTGTCGAGGAAGGGACCGGTGTCTTCATCGAGAACAGCGTCTACGTCGATGATGTCGAATCCTGCCGTGGCCATCTGACCCCGACCGTGCCGCTTTTGGAGGGACACGAGGGTGACGCCCTCGACTGCAGCGAGGGGGCCGAGGGACCGGAGGGGCCAGGAGCGGTTCTGGTCGTCTTTGTAGGACGGGTTGCCCTGCCAGACGACGCCCACCTTGAGGCGTCCCGGCATCTCAGACAGGCGCTGGCGCCAGCTTGTTCGGAGGACCGGATCGGCGGACAGCCAGCTGCCAGACTCCATGTGGGCGCCTTTGTCCATCGCCCCCAGCAGGAAGGGAAGGGACAGCAGAGGTGCCCAGGCGCGCACGCCGGCCATGACCATCTTGCCGGAGAGCGGGACCACCTCGTCCCCCTCTCGCAGGCCTTCGAGACCGGCCGACAGCAGGGGCACCAGAGGCTTCTGCACCGCAAGCACCAGGCGGCCGGACACCTGCGGGCGGAGGCGACGGATCCAGCGGGTGTACTGCAGTGTGTCGCCCAGACCTTGCTCCACGACCACGAGCAGTCCGCCATCACAGCGTCCACCACGCCACTCTGGCAGTCCCTTCGGGCGCATCATGCTGAAGCGAGGCAGCCTTCTGCGCGCTTCATAGGCCCGTAGACCCTGGGCGAGATCGCCGCCCATCAGCCACACGAGGGCGAGGTTCCACTCCACTTCGGCCGCTACGGCGCTGTCCTTGTCGGCCCAGGTGAGGGCCTGGCTCAGCTCGGCGGCGGCGCGGGGGAGCTGGCCGAGGTCGCGCAGGGCGATGCCGAGGTTCATGCGTGGGAGGGGCTGCCGGGGAGCCAGGCGGGTGAGCCTTTCGAGAACATTGACAGCTTCGGCCTTTCGGCCGGCCGACAGCAGGGTGGTGCCGAGGTTGTATTGGAGGGTGAGGCTGTCGGGCTTGAGGCTCAGAGCCTGAATGCGCCCCTGAGCGGCGATGTCGGCGCGGCCCGAGACCATCCAGGCGTCGGCGAGTCCGCTCCAGGCGATGGGCGAGCGGGGGTGGTCGGCCACCAGGGCCTCGGCGAGGGAGACCGCCTGGCGCCCCTTTCGGGCACGGAGGCAGGCACTGAGCTGCGCGAAGCGGGGATCGGTGGACATGGGCCCCGACTATCGCCTGCACCCCGCGCCGCCTACGCAACACCCTCGTCGACGGGCCCTGGAAGGGGTGGACCGGTGAAGCTGTCGGCTCGTCTCGCCGGTACACTCCCCACCCGACCCCGAGGTGCCCCATGTGCGGCCGCTACCAGCAGCTCCTGCCTCCCGAGGAGCTTGCCCGCCTCTACGCTGTCCAGCGCGAGGCCTGGGGACGGCCCTACAAGTGGCCCAACCACAACGTCGCCCCACGCCAGAGCGTCCCGGTCATCCACCTTCACGACGGCGAACGCACCGCCCGAACCATGCGCTGGGGCTTTCCGCCGCAGTGGGTCAGGCGACAGGGCAAGGACCCCTTCAACGCGCCCCCCCTTGTCAACGCCCGCGCCGAGACCGCGCCCGACAAACGCACCTGGAAGGCTGCCGTCCGCACTCAGCGCTGCCTGGTGCCCACCACCGGCTTCTACGAGTGGATCCGCCGGGGGCGCAAGGCGCTGTACCCCTTCCACATCGCCCGCCCAGACGACGAGACCGAGGGCTCCCTGCTCACCCTCGGGGGTGTGTGGGCCTCCTTCGCCTGGGGCGACGACCCCGACAAGCAAGACTGGCCCTGCATGGCCATCCTCACCGCCCCGCCGCCCGCCGAGGTCGCACCTGTGCACGACCGCTGCCCCGTGGTCATCTCCCCCGATGACCGCGACCGCTGGCTCGACCCCGACACCCCTTGGGACGACGTGCTGGCCATGATGGGTGCCCCCGACGACGGCGTGCTCCGGCTCGTCGAGGTGAGCACGAAGCTCAACGACCGGCGGTCCAATGGTCCCGAGCTGATGGTGGCCGACTGGTCCGCGGCGGAGCTGTAGGCGCATGCTTCGGCTTGCGGTGGGCGAGGTGGACCTGGTCCGGGGCCTGGTGATGCTGGCGGACGGGGGACAGCGCAAGCTCACCACCCGAGAGACCGCGCTGCTCGACTTTCTCGCCAGGCATCCCCACGGGGACATCCCGCGGGAGACCCTGCTCTCCGAGGTGTGGGGCCACCATCCCGACTCGCTGTCCCGCGCGGTCGACCACACCATGCGGCGCCTGCGCGCCAAGGTGGAGGCCCGTCCCTCCGACCCCCAGCACCTGCTGACCGTACACGGCGTCGGGTATCGCTTCGTTCCGATGGCGGCCCCGGTCCACCCACGTTCGGATGGCGGCTTCATCGGCCGGTCGGCGGAGTTGCAGGCCCTGGCCGATGCGACCGCGCTGCATCGCATCGTGCAGGTGCTCGGCCCTGGCGGCGTGGGCAAGACCCGGCTCGTGCGGGAGTGGATGCCGGAGACCGCGCGCTTTGTCGACCTGTCGTCGGCGACCTCGGAAGCGGAGGTGTCCGTGGCGGTGGCCCGGGCGCTGGGCGTGCCGGTCCGGCGGCTGTCCTCTGTGCTTGAAGACAGTGTGCGGGAGCTTGTTCTCGACAATGCCGAGCAGGTGGCTTCGGGCCTCTCCGACTGGCTCTTGCCGTGGATCCACCGGGGTCCCCGCGTGGTGGTCACGAGCCGGGTGCGCCTCGATCTGCCGGGCGGCGTGGTCTCCCTCGATGGGCTGCCCGCCGCCGATGCCGTGGCCCTGTTTCGGCAGATCGCGGCGGGTTTCGGCGTGACCGTCGACGACTCGCCCACTCTGGTCCAGGTGGTGGACCGCCTCGATCGGCTGCCCCTCGCGTTGGAGCTGGCGGCCGCCCGCGCCCGGGTCCTCGGTCCGGCCGATCTGTTGCAGCGCTTGCTGCTGCCGCGCCTGGACCGCCGCTTCACCGCCCTGGGTCGCCGCACCCACGGACCCACCCGCCACGCCACCTTGTCCGCCGCCATCGCCTGGTCGTGGGACCTGCTCACCGAGGCCCAGCGGCACAGCCTGGTGCGCCTGTCGGTCTTCGAGGGGGGGGCGAGCCTGGATGCCGCGGAGGCGGTGCTGGGAGACCGCGCCCTCGAGGACCTCTCCGTGCTGGTGGACGCCTCGCTCGTGGTGGCCCGGTCGACCGACGGGGGTGGGCGGCGCTTCGGGCTGTTGGAGAGCATCCGCGCCTACGCGCTCGACGCGGATGCGGCGGTCTTTGAGGACGGAAAACGACGTCACCATCAGTATTTTCGACGTGCATCCGCGGTCTGGTCCACCGAGGTGGGTCGATCACCTGAGGCCCGGCGTCGCCTGTCGCTGGAGCGGGACAACCTGCTGTCCGCCTGGCGCCACTCGGTGTCCCAGGGTCTGGCGGACCTCGAGCTGGTCGAGGCCCTGGCGCTTGTGCTGGAGTCGGAGGGTCCCCCGGAGCTGTGGGCCCGACTCACCGCATCGGTCCGCCGGCAGGGGCCCGTCGCCGAGCGCCTCGAGGCCTGGCGGCTGCTGGCGATTGGAGACGCCGTGGGCGCCGAGGCCGTGCTGGACCGCGCCGAGGACACCGCCACCCCGGCCCGCGCGCTGTTGCTTGGCCGCATTCGACGGGCCCGGCGGGACTTTCCGGCCGCTGCCCGACACCTGCAAGCCGGCCTGTCCAGCGCGGAGCCCGGGGGTCGGCTCGCGGCGGCTCTGGTCCACCAGCTCGCCATCCTGCGCATCGACGAGGGCGACTGGTCCACCGCGGAGCAACACGCTCGGGCGGCGCTCCGGGCCTGGCGGGTCCTCGGCCACGACACCGACGCGGCCACCGCCTGGCTGCACCTCGGCCACATCGCCCTGGAGGTGGGTGACATCGACGGCGCCATCCACCGCTACAGCGAGGCCCACACCGCGCTCACCCGGCTTGGCGACCGGCGCCGGGCTGCCATCTCCAGCGTCCACCTCGCACTGGCCCTGCTGGAGACCGCCCATCCCCAGGATGCCCGGACCCCGCTCGATGCCGGTGCGGCTGTGCTTCGTCAGGTGGGAGACCGACGCCTGTCGGCCTTTGCGACCCTGGTGCGGGCCGAGCTCGCCATGGTGTCCCGCGACTTCGCATCGGCCCGGCAGCTTGCGGCCGCCGCGCGCGCACGGCTGCTCGACCTCGGAGACCCGGCCTTTTCGGCTGCTGCCTCCGCCCGCCTCGCGCTCGCCTGCCTGGCCCTCCGGGACGATGCCGGCGCAGTGCATGCCGCAGAGGTCGCCCGGTCTCGCCTGTCCGGGCCCGGGGCCGAGGCCGCAAAGCCTGTCCTCGACGTCATTGTCGCAGCTGCACAAGGCCGCGAGCCCCCTCCTCCCTCCCTCGACCGTCCCCTCCACCTGCCCCGCCGGCTGGTGGCCTTGTGTGCGGTCTGCACCGAGGCCCGGGATGTCGCGGGTGGTCACCGAATGTGAGAAATCGCCACGCTTGTCCCCGAGAATGCTGTGAGACAGGCCGCTTCCGGCAGACTCGGGTGCCGTCCCCGGAGGTGCCATGTCGACCGTGTCCGTCCTGCTGGCTGCCAGCCTCGCCTTCGACGCCATCCCGCTGTTGGACCGCACCCACCTGGTCGATCCGGCGCAGGGACTCGAGGTCGTGTCGATGGACTGCCCCGGCGGCGAGCTGGTCTGCAGCTTCACGGTGAACGGTCCCGACAACCTCACCCTCGCCGCCCTGTTGTCCGACCTCCAGGCCACCTGCGGCGACGACTGTGCCGTCCACCTCCTCACCCTCGAAGCCCGGCCCGACAGTGGCAGGACCGCGCGCATCGAGGTGCGGCCCGGTGCGCCCGACGCCGCCCCAGAGCCCCGCCGCTTGGGGGGCACTGTGGCGGTGGCGCTCGCCCGAGAGGTGCACGCGGGTCTGCCCGATCCGTTGGGCGATGCACTCTCCCTGTCGTGCACCGACGACGCCGGCTGTCGCTTCACCACCGTCCAGCCCGCCAACGCCGATGTCGCGATCGTGCTCCAGGCCCTCGAGGAGGCGTGCGATGCCCGGTGCGAGGTCTTCCTGATCGACATCGAGGCGGTCGACGAGCCGCCCGGCAAGCGGGCCCGGATCGAGCTGCGGTCCCCTTCGCCGTGAAGTCGCCTCCATTCCTGACCTTCGCCAGCCGACACGGTCGCCGGAGTGTGCCACGGCCCGTGCCCGCCGAGGGGTGGAAGGGCTGCGTGGTAGGCTGTCGGCTCGGCTCTGCGGTACAACGCGGACCGGCACGAGTAACCCACACACGGACCGACCCTTGAGCGAGGTTCAGCGCACCGCTGAGTCCGCCTGGTCCGAATCCAGACCTGCCTCCGGAGGAACCAATGAAGATCGGAAAAATGGGACTGGCTCTGGCCGGCGTCACCCTGCTCGCGTCGGGCTGCAAGCTGGTCGACAAGATCAAGGACGCCGCCGACGGCGAGAACGAGTCCTACTGCGAGGCGGTCTGTGACTGGGCGGTGGCCTGTGCAGACGGCACCAGCGACCTCACCGCAGACGAGATGATGGCGCGCTGCATCGAAGAGACCGAGGCAGCCGACCCCGGCTGTGGCGGCGCCGAAGATGGCATCGCACTCGAAGATGCGGCCCTCCTCAACGAGTGCACCGCCGACCAGAAGGCCCAGTCCTGCGACGGCCTCATCGGCAGCGAAGCCCAGGTCATGGGTGCCCACCCGCCCGCGCTCACCTGCATCGCCGGCTACGGCGGTGGCTCCGATGCCATCGTCTCCGCGCTGTCGAACCTCCCCGACGGGGCGGTCGAGCTCATGGATGTCCAGGTCTACATGACCTACAACGTGGCTCGGAACGCCGTGATGGAGACGGGTTCGGAGGTGTGTGAGCGCTTCGAGGAGTCCATGTGCGGCTACATGTATGACTGCCTGGAAGACAAGGCGGGCACCGGCGTTGACGCCTCCACCCAGGACACCATCATCGATGCGTGCGTCGACCGGGTCTTCGGTGGCATCACCGACACCTGCATCAGCTCGGGTCGCTACGACTCCTTCCTGCCAATCGACTACAACCTCGCCCGCTACTCGGCGATGGAGTGCATGGACGACTGGGATGCCACCGCGAGCTCCGGCAGCGCGTGCGACATCTTCACCTCCACGCCCGCTGCGGTGTGCGCGGGTGCCTTCTCCACGCCGGAGCAGGCCACTCAGGTGATCGAAGCCGCCGTCACCTTCGCGGTGGACTACGACGTCAACCTCTGAGTCCCCACCCCCTGTGTGCGCCCGCCGAGCCCTTCAGCGGGCGTCGCTGTTTCAGGGGGTCGAGCTGCGCAGCCAGCCTTCCCACTCGCCCTCGTACTCGCAGTCGAGATCGGGGTGGCCGTCGGTGTTTCCGCTGAAAGTGCCGCTCACGTAGACGTCGCCCGGCACAGGCGCTGGATCGTGGGGATCGGTGCCCACGGAGCCGGTGTAGACCGTGGTGGCCGGGCCCACGCCGAAGCTGGTGCCGTCGCCGTCGATGGTCATCTGCACGGCCGCCCCTGAGGCGGTGCCGGCGAGGGAGAGGTCGATGGTCTGGCTGTTGCCCAGCACGTCGGTGATGCCGGTGGCCAGGACGTAGTCGCCGCCGGATGGAACCATCGGCATGCAGGCGGTCGCGTTGAAGATGTCGAGCTCGGCGGCACAGCCGGTGCCGGTGATGGCCGTGAGCTCGGCGTCGAAGTCGAGCAACCACCGGGTGGTGGTGTTGAGCTGCTGCTCAAGCTCGAACTGGACCGCGCGACGGGTGTGGACCCGCAGGCCACCGAGGTCCGAGGTGATGGGGTCTGCGCCGCGCTCCAGGCGGGTGAGCAGGCTGGACACCGAGGCGCTGCCGTCGAAGGCCCGCATGGCGGCGAGGGTGGCGGTGGTGATGGGTGCCGCGAAGCTCGTGCCCGACATCGACCCGTAGGAGCTGTCGCCGAGGGTGGTGGAGGTGCCCTCGTGGTCCACCTTCTGGGTGAAGCCCCAGATGCCGTCGCCCGGTGCGGCCACGTCGACGTAGCGGCCGTGGTTGGAAAAGGAGGCCCGGGCGTCGGTGCGGTTGGTCGCGCCCACCACCACGAGGTTGGGCTTGTCCATGGAGGTGAGGTGCAGTCCGTTGCCGAGGTCTCGGTTGTCGTTGCCCGCGGCGAACACGAGGATCTTCGTGGGGTGGGCGTCGAGCACCTTGCCGATGCCGCCGCGCAGGCCCTGGATGTAGCGGAGGTGTCCCATTGAGCCGGCGAAGGTGCCGATGCTCACGTTGACCACCTCGCTGTCCCCCGACAGGGCCGCACCGATGGCGGAGAGCAGGGCGCCGCTGGTGGTGGTGGTGCGCTGCACGAGCACACCCGAGTCGTTGGGTTCTCGGGACTGGTGGCCGATGTTGTGCAGGTGCAGCGAGTAGTCGAGGCCGTAGGCACTGCCGTCGGCGGCGCTTCCGGTGAAGCCCGCGAGAACACCGTTGAATCCGCCGTTTCCGTTGATTGCGCCGATCTGCGCGGCCACCTGGCTGCCGTGGGCGCCGTGGGTCTCGAGGTCGGAGGAACGGGCGGTGTGGTGGTCGGTGAAGCTGCCCACCACGCCGGTGAACTCGCTGCTGTCGCGCACACCCTGCAGGTCGAAGTCGACGATGCCCACCTCGACGTCGAGGGACCTTCCCGAGGCATCGAGGTGGATGGCGCAGTCGTGGAAGAGGTCCTTGGCGTCGGCCACGCGAAGGGTGAGAAAGGCCCAGTTGTCGGCGCCGGACAGCAGCAGGTTGTCGTCGACCTCCCGACTGCTGCCGATGGCCACGTAGGCGCTGCGCAGGGTGCCGGACACCCCGTCGGTGCTGGCGGCCAGGGCCTCGAGCTCGGCCAGCTCGGCCAGGGGGTCGCTGTCGGACTCCGTGATGCCGGTGGACAGCACGAAGCCCACCCCCTCGATCTCCTCGACCACAGCGCCGCCGAGGTCGGCCGCGATGCCGTCCACCGACTCGCCCTCGTCCAGGTAGACGATGAGCTCGTGCACGGCGACGGGCAGGCCCAGATCGTCCTCCACGCCGGGGCTCTCGAAGAGGGTCTCGTCGAGGGCGATGTCGATGTCGATGCCCGTGAGGTCGTCGCCGGCGACCACGATGCCTTCGATGCCGCCGAGCTCCTCTGGCGGCTCGTAGTCCATGGTGCCGTTGAGGTCCTCGACGGCGAAGAGGTCGACCACGCCGAGATCTGCGGGGACTTCGACGGTGTAGTCGCCCGTCTCCTCGACGATGCCCACGGGCGTCCAGTCGGTGTCGCCCTCGCTGAGGATGCCGAGCACGAAGGGCGGGTGGCAGCCCTCGAAGCAGGACAGCGTGCCGGAGATCTGGACGGTGTCCCCGCCGCCTCCGGAGCCGCCTTCGAGCGTGAGCACGATGTCTTCGGTGTCCTCGGTGTAGGGACCCTGTTCGGTGAAGGCCTCGCCCGGGTCGGGGGCGTGGTTGCCGTTGTCGTCGGCGAAGGCGATGAGCCAGACTGGCGGGGTGTCGTCGGCCACGGAGACCGAGAAGGGGTCGGGGACCTCGATGACGGTGTCGGTGAGCGGACCTTCGCCGGTCTCGTCGAAGACGGCGATGACCACGTTGCTGCAGCCGTCGCAGTCCACGGTGCCCGACAAGGTGCGCAGACCGTCGTCGGTGTCCCCCGTGTCGCCGCCCGCATCTGTGTCGCCGGGATCGCCGGTGTGCAGGTCGCCTTCGCCGGACTTGCCCGCGGTGGTGCAGGCGATGGCGAGAGGGCTGACCAGGGCGAGGAGTCGAAGCGGGCGCATGGAGGACCTCCGGGCTCGGCCACAGACTAGATGACCGCGGCGGAGAATCCGACCCGGTCATCCCGAACGCCCCACCGGGGCGGGCGGCGGCAGCATCGCGCAGCGATGATGCCGTGGGGGTGCGCATCTTGATGCGCGGCGCGGGGGCTCGCCCCCGCAAAGAATACGCTGGATGCGAGGTGCTTTACCTACGCACCGATCATCTAGCCCTGTCCATCGGCTGGCCACCCCGTTTGCGACAGGCTGCAACAAGGTGGATCAGACGCTCACTCCACGCAGCCATCCTTGTCGCAGAAGAAGTCGGCATCGTCGCCGGCGTTGTGGCTGAACAGTCCGGCGATGTCGTCGGGGTCGTTGTCCTGTCCCCCGTCCCAGTCGCAGCCGTCGGAGGTGAGGGTCGCGATCTGTCGGTCGCCGGTGCCCACCCACACGGCGCCGCCTGTGCCGCTGGTGTTGCCGTAGATGCCGCAGTCCTGTGCCGCGGGATCGGTGCAGGAGCAGGCGAGGTCCCAGTCGGCGATGGTGATGGCGCCGCCGTAGCCGACCTGCTCGCCGGTGCTCTCGACGAGGTTGCCGCGCAGGAGGCTGTCCACCAGCTCCCCGCCGGACTCGGTGAAGGCCGCCCCGTTGCTGGCCGCTCCCCAGCAGTCGAAGCCGGTGATGCAGTCGGCGTAGGCGTGGGTGCTGTTGTCGAGGATGAAGGACTCGACGATGACGCTGTGGTCGCGCACAGCCAGGCCCCCGCCCGCCGCATCGGCCCCGGTCTCATCGGCGACATCGGCCACCACCACGTTGTTCTGAACGGTGGTGCCGAACATGTCGAGGTTGCCGTAGACCCGCAGTCCCCCACCCAGGGCCCTCGGAAAGCCGCCCGCCACGGTGGCCTCGCACAGCACGGTGTTGTCCTCGATGAGGCTGTCTTCGATGAGCACGTCGCCGAGCACATAGGCACCGCCGCCCTCGCAATTGAAGCTGTTCTCGATGTCGAGGGAGCCCCGGTCGAAGGCGAGGTGGTTGTCGTCGAGTATGAGGCCCCGCGCCACAAGGTCGCCCGACAGCAGGATGCCCGCGCCGGCCCGCTCGCCGTGGTTGCCGGTGATGCGCACATCGTCGAGGGTGAGCAGCACCTGGTAGGCGTCGACCGTGGTGATGCCAGCCCCGTCGAGTCCGGTGGACAGGCCGCCTGTGAGGGTGAGGCCCACGAGGTCGACCGATGCCAGCGCCTGCGCGAGGGTGACCACGGTGCCGCCGTCGCCTTGCAGCACGGTCTCGTCGAGTCCGTGGCCAACCACGGTGAGGGCGTCTGCGGTGATGGTGAGCTCGACGGTGTGCACGCCGGGGCACACCTGCAGGGTGCCGTCGAGGTCGAGGTCGAGGTGGAGCGCGTCTGCTGTGGACTCGATGGGGTCGAGACGGCGGTCGGGGTGGATGAAGTCGGCGAAGCGTCCGGCGGGAGCGGGGTCGCCATCGCAGTCCCGGTCGAGCGTGTCGCACTGCTCGGGGGCGCCGGGGAAGACCTCGGGGTGGGTGTCGTCGCAGTCGCCGCCTCGGCTCACATGGTCGTCGGGCGCCCTGCAGGTCTCCGTGGCGGTGGCCGAGTCGCCGTGACCATCCCCGTCGGCGTCGGCGTACCAGGTGCGGGGATCTGTGGGGTCCTCGTCGATCTCGCCGTCGCAGTCGTCGTCGCGGTCGTTGCAGGTCTCGGGGGCACCGGGGTGGACGTCGGGGTTGGTGGGGTCGCAGTCGCTGTCGTCGAAGACACCGTCACCATCGGTATCTTGATGGGTCTCTGCCTCGCCCTCCCCGCCTTCCTCTGGGACCGAGCTGTCCACCTCACCGTGCTTTTCGGTGGACGGGGGACTGCGGCAGCCGAGGGCCAGGAGGGCGAGGAGGACGGGTGTGCGCATCTGGGTCTCCAGAGCAGGTGTACCGCTCGCGGAGACTGGATGTGACAGGCCGGCCCCTCAGCCGGGCATGTCGGGACCGCCACCGACGATGTGGTCCCAGCGCGCGATCGCAATGGCGGTGACCAGCGCCACGGCCAGTGCGACGACCGGCAGGACGAACAGGGCCCAGATGGAGTGGAAGCACGCGAGTGCGAGGGCGCCGACGAGGGTGCCCGTAGTGACGAAGACGCCGAGGACATGCGCAATGAAGTCCCGCTTGTGCGTGCGGATGCCCTGACGAATGGCTCCGTGTCTGCGAAGCGGCAGCATCTCGCCCATGGCGCCGAGGCGCATGGCTTCGAGGGACAGGGCGAAGGCGGGAAGCAGGGCGAGCAGGTGTGCGCCCTTGGCCATGGCGTGCGCAACAACTTCCGCCGACTCGGTGTGAGCAACTGCCGAGGCGGGGTCGGCCCAGGCCAGGACGGCGAAGGCGCCCACGACCGGCACGGTGAGCAGCCAACCGACCATGCGGGCGGGGAGCACCAGCAAGGCCAGAGGGCCACCGAGCACGAGGTGGGTGGACCAGATGGCGAGCTGGGTGAGCCCAGCCGACCAGATGTCGTGGCCGGGCCTCACTTCAGGCAGTCCCGCGTCGCCGCGGCGGATGTGACGGGCCGTGCGGGACAGCCATCCGAGGGTGACCACCTGGCCAAAGACGGGCACGAAGCCGAGGAGCAGCATCACAAGCAACCGAAGCGGCGTGCGTCTGTCGGTGAACATGCGCCAGGTGAGGGTTTGGAGCGACGGGGCCGAGCACGGTCGGGCAACAACAGCGGACATGGCATCTCCAGGGGCGGGGGTCCGCGCCGCCGCCCTGCAGCCCCGGGGCCCGCCAATTCACCGACACTTGCGTCCACCGTCGACCGTCGAAGTTCGCCGGGGTCGTCGCCGGAGGCCCCCCCCCTTCAGGGGCACGGCCAGGGCCGCCCTCAGCTTCCAGCCGCCATCGCCACCAGCGCCACGGCCACCAGCCCCAGTCCCAGCAGCCCGAAGCCCACGTAGAGGGCCGCCACCGCCAATGACGACCACGAGATCGCCGGCTGCATGCTCTCGGAGTCCGCCCGCAAGGCCACATGCGCATCCGTGAGCACCGCCACGCCGTCTGGCGACAGCGCCCGCCAGATGAGGAACGGTCCCGTCAGCCAGCCCAGAGGTGGAAACAACAGGCTCGCCAGTCCCGCGAACACCGATGGCCACCGCGCCCACGGACGCAGCCTGCGCAGCCCCACGCCCACGACCCCGAACAGGACCCCGGCGACGCCCAGCACCATCGCCGCCGCCCACTGCAGCCAGTGTGCGCCCGCGCCCGTGTTCAGCAGGACCATGCAGAGGATCCAGACGGGCACCGCCAGCAGCGCCTGCCCCAGCAAGATGGCCCCATGCCCCCTCAGGTCGGTCTCGATGTGCAGCAGCGCCGCTCGGGCCAGTGCCTGGTCCTCCGGCTCGACGGCGGCCGGCGGCGCGTAGGGATTGGTCCCCGGCTCGTCCATCGGCTCCTCCCAACCCCCGCCTATCCACTCCATGGCACACTCCCGTCCCCAAGCCTGCTGCCAGGAGCCCAGATGTCCTTCGAAGCCACGCCCGTGTTTGCTGTCCCCGACCGCGTCCGCGAAGGCTCCGAGAACCCCATCACCTCGATGGACGCCTGGCGACAGACCTGGCTGCGCTCCCGCTTCGACCCCGACGCCTTCTGGCTCGCAGAGACCCGCTCCCGCGTCGCCTGGCGCACCGTCCCCCAGCAGGGCCTCCAAGGCGGCTACGACACCGTCGCCGAGCGCCCCTTCTCCTGGTTCGCCGACGGCACGCTCAACATCACCGAGACCTGCCTCGACCAGCACCTCACGCCCGAGTCCGGAAGACACGACAAGACCGCCATCCTGTGGGAAGGCGACGACCCCGGCGACGTGCGCACCCTCACCTACGCCGAGCTCGCCCGCGAAGTGAACAAGGCTGCCAACGCGCTGAAGGCCCTCGGTGTCGACAAGGGCGACCGCGTCGTCATCTACATGGGCATGGTCCCCGAGGCCGCCATCGCCATGCTCGCGTGTGCCCGCCTGGGCGCCATCCACAGCGTCGTCTTCGGCGGCTTCTCGGCCGAAGCTCTGCGGGACCGCATCCGCGACTGCAAGGCCGAAGTCGTCATCACCCAGGACGAGGGCCTTCGCGGCAAGCGCACCATCCCGCTCAAGGCCACCTCCGACGAAGCGGTCGCCACCGAGCCGAGCGTGCGCCACCAGCTCGTCTATCGGCGCACAGGCAGCGAAGTCGGCTGGACCGAAGGCCGCGACGTCTGGTGGCACGATGCCGTCGACAGCGCGTCCGACGACTGCCCCGCCATCGAGTGCGCCGCCGAGGACCCCCTCTTCATCCTCTACACCTCGGGCTCCACCGGCCGGCCCAAGGGCGTCGTGCACACCTGCGGCGGCTACATCACCTACGCCAGCTACACCCACGCCACCGTCTTCGACCTGCGCGAGAACGACGTCTACGCCTGTGTGGCCGACGTCGGCTGGATCACGGGCCACACCTACATCGTCTACGGACCGCTCGCGAACGGCGCCACGACGCTCATGTTCGAGTCCACGCCGCTGTGCCCCGACGCGGGCCGCTACTGGGACATGGTCGAGCGCCACGGCATCACCATCTTCTACACCGCCCCCACGGCCATCCGGGCCCTCGCCGCCCAGGGCGACCACTTCGTCTCCAAGTACGACCGCTCCAGCCTGCGCGTGCTCGGAACCGTCGGTGAGCCCATCAATCCCGACGCCTGGCTGTGGTACTTCGACGTGGTGGGACAAGGCCGCTGCACCATCGTCGACACCTGGTGGCAGACCGAGACCGGCGGCATCATGATCACGCCCATCTCGTCGGCCACGCCCATCGTGCCCGGCGTCGCGACGCTGCCCATGCCCGGCATCTTCCCGGTGCTCGTCAACGCCGACAACCAGGAGCTCCGCGGTCCCGCCCAGGGCCACCTGTGCATCGGCCAGCCGTGGCCCGGCCAGGCCCGCACCGTCTGGGGCGACCACGCCCGCTACGTGTCCACCTACTTCGAGACCTACCCCGGCCGGTACTTCACCGGCGACGGCTGCCGGCGCGACGGCAAGGGCTACCACCAGATCACCGGCCGGGTCGACGATGTGCTCAACGTCTCGGGGCACCGCATGGGCACCGCCGAGTTCGAGAGCGCCCTCATCAGCGCCGACGAGGTCGCCGAGGCCGCGGTCGTCGGGTACCCCCACCCCATCAAGGGCCAGGGTGTGTGCGCCTACGTCGTGCAGCAGCCGGGTACGGAGCTTCCCGGCGACTGGGGTGCGATGCTCAACGGCGTGGTGCGCACGAAGATCGGTGCGGTGGCCCGGGTGGACCGCTTCCTCAAGGTGCCAGGCCTGCCCAAGACGCGCTCGGGCAAGGTGATGCGGCGGATTCTCAGGAAGGTGGCCGAGGGCGACATCTCCAACCTCGGCGACGTGTCCACCCTGGCCGATCCCAGCGTGGTCGACGCCATCATCACCGAGGCTGGCTTGGGTTGAGGGGGCCTGCGGAGCCCCCGCGCTTCGCGTTCGGGGTCTCCTCCGGTCCTCCAGAGCCCCCACCGCTTCGCTCCTTGGGGTCTCTTCCGGGCTGCGCGAGCCCCCGCCTGCGTCGGGGGTCTGCTCCGCGGGTGAAGGACGACGACAGCCCACACCACGATTTCTTGAGGGAGCTTCGCGTGGCGTTCGTTGGGGAGGTGTCCCTCCCCGGAGTCGCCATGTCCTCTCACCAGTACTACCAGCCCGGCCCCGGCGAGATGCAGCAGTGCATGGAGGTGGAGCAGACCTCGACCTCGGGGGCGTCAGCCAGCAACAGCCAGCGCGCCGAGCAGCTCCAGGCCACGTCGACCGAGGCACCCCAGTGGTGTGCCCCCGACTCCCCGTGGGGACAGTCGCTGGCGGCCTCGGTCGAGCAGGCGCCCGCCCCGAAGAGGTCCAAGCCGCGGCGAAAGGCGTTCAAGCAGGGTGGCAAGTACGACGAGCGGTCCGCCAAGACCCTCGAGAAGGCCGGCCTGGCGACGGGCACCACCGTGGACGCGGTCAAGGCGGCCGCCGAGGTGGGAGTGCAGAAGAATGTCGTCGACGCGGTCACTCCCGAGGCCATCGGCACCGCTGGGACCACCGCGGGGGCCCTCTTCGGCCTGGGTGGGCACATCATCGGAGACGACCAGATCGCCGAGTCCGGCACGGGCCATGTGGCGGCGTCGGGGGCCAAGACCGTCTGCGATGTGGCGAGCAGCAAGGCCGTCGATGCAGCCGCGCAGGCCGGGTCGAGCAACCTCTCCGGCGTGATGTCGACGGCGACCTCGTCGAGCAAGTTCGCGTCGAGCCCTCTGTCGGCGTTCGTCGCGGCCCTGGACGGGCTCGTCGACGTCGACAATCCCGCGAAGCTCCTCACCGCACTGACCGCCGGTGCCCATCCTGGGACCGTGCTTGCCAAGACCGGTGGTGGTGGTGTCGATGCGCTCGTCGCGGCTGGCCAGCTGGCCACTGGCAACGAGTCGGCCGCGATGCGCAGCGCCGAGCTGGTCGAGGACAAGTCGGTGAACGGCGACTACGGCGCGCCGGCTGAGGCCGCGACCAAGTGGACCGGCATCGCGATGGGCGACAAGGAGATCATGAACAAGTCCACCGACGACGCCGCCAAGCAGGGCCGCCGCGGCATCTGGTCGGCGTGGGGCAACGCTGGCGCCGACGGCATGGAGGCCGGCTACCGGGGTCCCACCTTCCGCAATGCCGATGACGTCATGCGCGAGCGCTACGAGTTCAACCCGCTGGACACGTCCACCTGGTTCTGACCCCGATTCTCGAGCACGTTGAGCACGGCGTCAGGAGTTTCCAGTTGCACTCACTGCTCAATCCCGCTGGTTGTTGAGGGCGGTGTCAGGAGTTTCCAGTTGCACTTGCAGGCCCACGCCCGGCGCAACCGGTGCGGTTGGGCCTGATGGGATGCTGGATGCGTCGTATGAGGGCCGAGATCGGGGGGAGTGCAACCCGCGACACCGGGCACCGTGCGCAACTTCGGGGCCGTTGGGCCGGTTGGTGCAACAAAAGTTACCTGACGCCGCGCTCAACACCTGGCACCGTGCTCAACTGGCTACCTTGACGGAGACGCGGCCCTTGCGGGGGGCTCCCATCGGGTCGAACATCTTGGAGCGCCGCCAGCCTCCCAGCACACCGTCGCGGATCTGCTGCGCGCGCTCGCCCACCACGTGGATGCGGTCGGGGTCGAGGTCCGACCATGCCAGGGCCTGGTAGACCAGCGCATCCCGGCCGCCCGAGAGGTAGCCGGGCAGCCAGCCCGCGGGGAACAAGCCCAGGCTCGACAGATCGTCGTGGAGCTCGGACACGATGCGCTGGTCGCCGGGCAGCATCACCGTGACGTGGGCGATGTGGCCGCCGATGAGCCAGCGGCAGGTGTCGGCGAGGCGGTCGACGAGGTCGTGGCCCACCGTGGTGACGTGGACCTGGGCGAGGCGCCGGGAGCCACACCAGGTGGCCGTCAACTCCGACTCGTCCGGGAGCAGGGCCGCGGCGGGGGGACGCACGCGGTCTTCGCGGGTGGGAGCCATCGACGCGTCGATCCAGTCCATCGCCTGGGGACGCGCAAGGGCCGAGACCCCCGGGGCGCCGTGGACCGGAACCCAGGTCACCACTGTAGACAGGGGCTCCCGCTCCATCGGGTCGTCGTGGTCGTAGGACACCCACCGCGGGATGCTGCCCACCAGCAGGGCCACCGGCGTGCCGCCCATCGACAGGGCGCTGCGCTGGCTCCAGGTGTGGTGGGTGACGCAGCGAAGGATGGCCCCGCGCACTCCGAGTCGCCAGGCTTCCTGCGACAGGCGCAACGCGAGGCCGGCCTGCAGGCCCTGGGCCCGCACGTCGGGATGCACGATGCTGAGGCCGCACTCCCGCACGTTGGCCGACACCACCGGGCCTTGGCTGTCCTCGACGTCGAAGTGGGGTCGGATGAGCGCCAGGTGGCCCTTGACCTGCCCGCCTTCCACTGCCACCACGCTCACGATGTCGCCGCTTGCGTTGAGGGCCAGCATCTTGTCGGGGTCGTACAGCCAGTCGCGGTGGAAGGTGAGGCCGTAGGTGGCGTAGACCAGATCGGCGAGCGAGCGGGCGTGGTCGCGGCGCTCGAGGCGGATGAGGTCCATGCGTAGGCTCCAGGGATCGTGTTCTGGAGGACGGATCCAGGCCGCAGGTCCACAAGGGGGGGACCGCTCACTTGTGTGTGGCCGCTCCTTGTCGACGCGCGAGGATGTAGGCGACCACGTCGCGAAGCTGCGCTTCAGAAAACGCCCGTCCCCAGGGTGCCATCCCGGTTCCCGGCGAGCCATCGCGCACGATCGCCAGCAGCGCCGCGGGGGGCAGCTTCGCGGCCTGATCCCCCACCAGTGCTGGCGGACGGGGGTCGACGCCACCCGATCGAGGCCCCCGACCGTCGAGCGTGGTGCCATGGCAGTTGCCGCAGCTCTTGTCGTAGATCTCTTGTCCCGCGGACACCTTGGCGCCGCCCACCACCTCGGCCATCGGCGCGTTCCAGGCCGCCCCGAGGGACAGCTCGAGCTCGGCGTGAAAGGCGGCCCGGCGGGCGGCATGGTCGACGGGCGGCCCAGGCTCGGAGCAGGCGACCACGAAGACGACTGGGAACAGACGGTGCAGCATGCGGCACGCTATCCCGCCGTCCCCCCGAGCCCCGAGACGCCCATGACCGTCGTCGGCCGACACGCCCCCACCCCCTCCGGACACCTCCACCTCGGCAATGCCCTGGCGTTCGGGGCCGCATGGCTCAGCGCCCGCAGCCAGGGCGGACGGCTGCTGCTGCGCATCGAAGACCTCGACAGAGGCCGCTCCCGCAGCGAGATCGCAGACTCCCAGCGCGCCGACCTGCTGTGGCTCGGGCTCGGCTGGGATGAGGAGACGCCGCCCCAGTCCACCCGGAGCTACCCCCTCGACGGGCTGCCCGTGTATCGGTGCGACTGTTCTCGAAAACGACGGCTGGCAGGTCATTGTCGTTGTCGCGAGTCCCCGGCTGCGCAGGGCACCTGGCGCTTTGCCTGTCCGCCTGGGGCCGTGCACTTCATCGATCGGGCCCAGGGTCCCCAGTGTCATGCGCCGGGTGCCGACCCCATCGTGCGCAGGCGGAATGGGGAGGCGGCCTACCCGCTCGCGGTGGTGGTGGACGATGCCCGAGATGGCGTCACCGAGGTGGTGCGTGGGGCCGACCTTCTCGCCGCCACGGCCGTGCAGGTGCGCATTGCCGAGGCCCTGGGCCTGCCGTCGCCGACCTACCTGCACGTCCCCATGCTGCTCGGCGAAGACGGCCGCAAGCTGTCGAAGTCCCATGGGTCGATCGAGCTGCGATCCCTGCGATCCTCGGGCTGGTCGGCAGACGATGTATGGGCGCTGTTGCTGCCGCTTCTCGGCATCCACGAAAGCTCTCTTGCAGCGGCGGCGAGGGTGTTTTCGGAGGACTGCATCCCGGCGGGTCCCTTCACCATCGGGGCGGATGGCCGGCTGTTGACCTGATTGGGGCAGGTGGGGGCATCAAGTTGGCATGGCCGGCTTCCGTCTACCTCTTTGCGGCGAGTGGCCTTCGATGGGTTGCTCCACATGAAGCGACATTCCCCTGTGCTCCTGGCAGTGGCCGGTGTGCTGGCTCTGGTCTACGCGGCCGAGGAGCTGGACCGCGACACCGACCGTGCTGCGGACGGCGATGAGAGCGTCAAGACCACCCCCCGCCGGGTGCTCGCGACCCGAACGCTCACCGCTCAGTCCCGGTCCCGGCCGCCACTCGCCTCTGACGCCACCTACGTGCCCGACCAGCTGATGGCCGAGGTGTCGACCGGGGTGGATGCCCACGCCCTCGCCCATGCGGTCGGCGCCCGGGTGGTGGCCGACCACGGTCGCGATCTGGTGCTCTTCGAAGGCGATGGTGCCGCCCTGGCCGCCCTCGCCGAACATCCCGCGGTCCATGGCCCCGCCCGCAATGCGGTGATGTCTGCGGCGGGCAATGGCAAGACCAAGACCAAGGACGGCAGCACGGACTCCGCTTCCACCGACGACTCGGGCTGCAGCACCTACACCACACGGGAGTCCTCCGATGCCATCGTCGCCGAGACCGCGACGGTGAGCTGGGATCCGCGTCAGTGGCACCACGTCGAGATGAAGACCCCGTCCGCCCCTGGCCCGCTCGACCAGGTGGTGGTGGCGGTGCTCGACTCGGGGGTGGCCTACGCCGACTACTGCGGGTCGATGCCGTGTACGGGCAACAAGACGCCGACCGACCGAATGGCGCCTACCCTGGCAGACACCGTCATCGTCGCGCCCATCGACTATGTGGCGGGCGACTACGTGGCCCTGGATGCCCACCAGCACGGCACCCACATCGCCACCTCCATCCTCGGCGGAGGCGACCTGCCGGGGGTGGCACCGGGTGCGTCGCTCATGCCGGTGCGGGTGCTCGACAGCCACAAGCGCGGCTACGAGTTCGACCTCATCCACGCCATTTATTGGGCGGTGGACAAGGGGGCCGACGTCATCAACATGAGCCTGTCCTTCGGGCCCGGCTACACCGCCTCACCGCACCTGTTGGACGCCTTGCGCCATGCCTACGACCACGACGTGTTGATGGTCGCGGCCACCGGCAATGCGGGCATCGACCACGTCGCCTGGCCCGCCCGCAGCCCCTACGTCATCGCGGTGGGTGCCTCGGCACCGGATCCGAGCCCCCCGGCCGACAGCAGCCTCACCTACGTGGACACGGCCGTGCGGGCACCCTACTCCAACGGCTCGGCGGCGGTGGACCTGCTCGGACCCGGCGGCGACCTGTTGGTGGATGCCAACCAGGATGGCCTGCCTGACGGTATTCTCGCAGAGACCATCCACCTGCGGGACCCCTCTCGCACCGGCTGGTGGTTCATGGAGGGCACCAGCCAGGCCACCGCGATGGTCACCGGTGCGGCCGTCCACCTCCTCGCTCGGGGCGCCACGGCCAAGGAGGCCACCTGGGCGCTGCAGCTGGGTGCGCGGGCCGTGCTGGCGCACACCGACCCCACCCTCGACGGCCAGCTCATCTCCGGCGTGGGCATGGGCCACGTCGATGTGTCGAAGGCGGTGCAGGCCTACGACAAGGGGGACCGGGAGCTGCAGTCCAACCCCGATGTGCGGGTGTCCTTCGCGCCCTACCTGGAGCGGGGTGTGGATGGACGCGTGCGGCCGGCGGTGCGCTTCACCACCTACGATGCCGAGGCGACGAACGGGCAGGTGGGCGTGTTTGCGACCATCACCCACGGCGGCAGCTCGACGGGCACCCGGTGCAACACCGACTCGGTCACCCACCAGTGTACGGCCTTCGGTGAGTGGGTGAGCCTCGGCGACCCCGGTGGGCACGCCTGGGCGGTGCAGGTGGACGGCGTCACCTACCAGACCCACCTCGTGGCCCGGCCCACCGGCGTGCTCTACGCCACGGATGCTCTGGAGGCGGTGCTCTCTGCAGCCGACCGCCAGCACATCCTGCCGCATCGCTTCGGGCTGTCCGTGTACTGGGAGGAAGGGGCCGACGACCAGCTCGGCGACGTGGCGGCCTCCTTCGCCTTCATGGCGGGTGGCACGGGCCTGGCGACCAGTCCGATGGGGGTCATCGCCACGCCGGCGGCGGTCTTCCCGGGCCTGTTGTCCGACGACCCCACCGGCACCCAGGGCACCGGCCTCGCCACGAGTCCCCTGGGCTTCGCGACGCCCGACCTCGATGCGGCGCTGATGGGCCTCGGCACCGACAGCACCAGTCCTCTGGGCGACCTGCTGCTCACCAACGGCACCGGCCTCGCCACCAGTCCGCTCGGCTTCCACACGCTGACGCTGCTCACCGATGACCTCGACATCGATGGAACCGGCCTCGCCACGAGTCCCATGGGCTTTGTGCCGATGGGCACCCTGTCCTTCGGCGCCGACTACAGCGGGGGGGCGGGCACCGACTTCGTGGTGATGGATGGCACGGCTCTGGCCACAAGTCCCCTTGGGTTGCATGGACTCGACCTGCTGCAGCCCGATGGGGGTGGGGTGGACCTGTCCGGCGTGTCCCTCGATGGTGGCGTGGCCATCTGTGATGCAGAGTCGGCCGAATACTCCGAGCTCGAAGGGACCACGGTAGGGAGCATGGTGGACTCGGGCGGCTTCACCGACGCCTACCACCGAGATGCCGCCAGCGTGCTCGCTTCGGAGCTGCTGCACGAGACCGTGGGCCAGTCCACCCTCGCCGCCCCCGTGCTGTTGCAGCCCTCACCCTGAGGCGGGTTGGCTCCAACACAAGCCGTCTGGTGCGGTGTCCACCAGGCGGCGCGCGGCCTCGGCGTCTGCGGGCACCACGAACAGGAATTCCTTGTTGGACAGGTGGGAGACCTTGCCCACCTTGTCCCCGCTTGGGTTGTGGATGCCGATCTGTGCGCCCACGTAGCGTTTGTAGGGACGGGCCAGCACCCACACCTGTCCACGACGCGACAGCATCTGCACCATCTCGTCGCGGGACACGAAGCCCTCGTCGCTGAAGGACACCACCAGGTGCTTCACGTCGAGGGCATCGACCACTTCGGCGAGGGCTTCGTGGATACGACGCTTGGAGTTGTAGGGACTCTTGCGCTGCCTGCAGTCGATGCGCTTGCGGGCCTTTCCATAGGCCTCGGGGGCATCCCAGCGCACCAGGGTCTCCCAGATGTGGTAGTTGCCAAGGTACTTGTGTTGGTTGTAGGGCGGGTCGAGGTAGGCCACGTCGGCGCGCACGCTGCGGGCGGTCTCGAGGGCATCGGCGCAGTGGGCGCGGGAGGGCTGCCGTCCCCTCGGCAACACCTTGGGAAGACGCAGCTGCAGGTCATTGTGGGAGCGTCGGGCCCATCCCTTCAGGTAGGCCATCTGCACCCCGGTGGTGGAGTCCACCCGGTCGGCCGCCTCCATCAGAGACACCAACAGCACCGCCTCCAGCTCGGGGGTCAGCTCGGCCTCGGCGATGGCCTTTCGGATGGCGTCGACGCGCATCCCGTTCTTCGGCTGGAAGAAGCGGCTGTCCTCGCAGAATGTGCGCGTGAAGTAGCCGCGGTGGCCCGGCAGCTTCGAGAGGCGGGCCAGCCAGTCGCGGGCCTGTGAGACCACATCCTCGGCGTCGGCCTGCACGTAGCAGGTGGCCAGAGTGTGGGCGTAGCGGTTCAGGTCGTTGCTGATGACGGCGTGCCCACGCTGCTTGAGGGCATGACCCACCCGAGCGGTGCCCGAGAAGAGGTCGAGTACCTGTCCGTGGGGGGACAAGGCATCCACGACGTCGCCGATGAGGGGGACGAGCACCCGCTTGGAGCCGATGTACTTGATCAATGCGGTGTCCCGGAGGCTTGGGACGACGCGCTATCACGGCGGGTGGATGGGACCTGACCCAGAAACGAAGCGTCCCCGACCTTGGCTTGCACCAGGGTCGGGGACGGGAGAAGACGGTCGGCTGCGGCTCCAGCGCGCCAGTAATGCATGCTGAGGAGACACCGTGAGCAAACCCGGGATGTCAGGGCACCCGGAGCCGAGCCGACCGTGAGACTGGAATAGAAGGTGGCGGAGGTCTCTGACACCGGACGTCGGAATCCAAGGAGGGGGGCGCCCTCTGGTGCGGCCACTCGCACAGGGGAGAGGAAGCCGTCGGAGGGAACCGACTGGAAGGGTGACGCCCGGAAGGCGCCCACCTCGAGGGATTCGCGTTGGCCGATGGCCGAAGACCACCGTGGTTTCTTTGTTTCCGTCGCCGCTCGCAACAGGTGATACGGAATGAGGACCGCATGTCCTGAGGGGGGGAGCCAAAAAAGAACCAGGGGAGATCCCGCGATGTCCAAGGGTGGGCACCCGTCGGGTCAGCAGGCCGAGGCGCCGCCCACCAGATCGGCCAGCAGCTCCGCCACGGTCGACTGCAGCACGCGCTCGTTGAAGTTGCCGTAGAGGCGCGCGCGGCCTCCATCGAAGACGTAGGTGGGCGAGCCCTGGATGCGGTTGTCGTTGCGCAGGTTGTCGTCCTCCCAGAGGAGGGCCAGCGCGGTGCCGTCGTCGAGAAGCCGCGTGATGGGAGTGGTCTCGATGCCCTCTGCCCGGGCCACGTCGAGCTGCACGTCCCGGAGTGCGATGTTGCGGTTGTCTTCGAAGAAGGCCCGACGAAGCGCCCACTGGTAGGCCGCACCGCGACCGGGCTCCAGCTTGCCGGAGTCCTCCAGCTCGAACACCGCCTTGATGGCCATGCCCGGTGCCCACGACGAGGCCGGGCAGTCGTCGCGCCAGCAGGCGCCGGTGATGTCGTCGTGTCCGAAGCGCGCGGCGACCTTCTGGGTGGCGGCCACCCGTCCTCCCACGCCCGACTTCGCCCAGCTTCCCTCTCGGAAGCGCCAGGGCACGCTGCCGAAGACGGGAACGACGTGGTAGCGCACATCGAGCGCGTTTCCGTAGCGGGCGAGCACCGCGTCGAGACGGGGCTGGGCGACATAGGCCCAGATGCAGAGGGGGTCGGACCAATACTCGAAGGTGAGGCGGCGGGTCTGGTCGGAAGACGTCATGTCGGCTCCGGTCGTGGGGGGGCGCACCGATGCTGGTGCCGCCAGATCTGTAAGGGGGTTCGCGGGCAGTGGTGATGATGTGGCGCAAGATGGTGGGTCAAGCTGCCCTTTCCGCGTCAGGCCAATGCAAGGACAATTGGATTAGGGTGGTTGGAAGCAGGATGACCGATGAACGACAGTGCGCCACCGATGGACTCCTGGGCGGTGGCCCTCGTCGCGGTGGACCATGGTGGGCGAATCGTGCGGTGCACCGATCCCGCGTGTGCGCTGCTGGGTGGCTGCGCACCGGGCCTCGGGTGGTCGGACTGCTTGATGCTCGGGGTGGCCGACAGCGACCCCGACCCCGTGGCGACCGTGCTCGCCGGAACTGCCGATAGTGCCGACGGCATCGTACACCTCGTGTCGGGCCGGGTGGTGCGGGCCACGGTGCAGCGGGTGGGCGACGGCCTTCACCTTGTGTTGTGCGACCTCACCGACGCCTGGCCTGCGATTCGGGAGCGGCGGCGCGACGCCCGCCTCAGCCTCGATGCCTGCCGGATGGCCCGGGTGGGGGCGTGGGTGGTGCCCCTGGAGGCCGGGGGACAGCTTGTGTGGTCCGACGAGGTCAAGCGCATCCACGAGGTGCCCCTCGACTACGTGCCCACCTTGCCCGCAGCCATCGCCTTCTACGCTCCCGAGGCCCGGCTGGAGGTGGAGCGCTACGTGCGGGCGGCGGTAGAGCGGGGAGAGTCGTGGGACTTCGTGCTGCCCATCATCACCGCGCGGGGGCGCAGGATCTGGGTGCGTGCCCAGGGGCACCCCGAGTACGAGAACGGTGAGGTGGTGCGCGTCGCGGGCACCTTCCAGGATGTCGACGAGCAGGTGCGCTCCGAGCGCGAGCGGGCCGAGGCGGTCTCCCGGGCGCAGCTGTCCGAGCAGCTGTTCGAGATGGCCGACGGCTTGATGAGCATCTCCGACGACAACGCCCGCTTCGTGCGCGTCAACCAGGGCTGGAGCCGGGCGCTCGGCTATTCCCGGCAAGAACTCACGGCCCGCCGCTTCCTCGACTTCGTCCACCCAGACGATGTCGAGCGCACGGCCGACGAGGTTCGGCGGCTCGCGTCCTCTGCCGAGCCCACCGAGGGCTTCATCAACCGCTACCGACACAAGGACGGCCACTACCTCTGGCTCGCCTGGAACGCCCGGCGGGACCCCGTCAGCGGCCTCACCTACGCTGTGGCCTCCAACATCACCGCCATCCAGCGACAGTCGGCGGAGCTGGCCCGGCTCGCCAGGGAGGCCGACCGCGCCAACCGGGCCAAGAGCGCCTTTCTGGCCACGATGAGCCACGAGATCCGCACCCCCATGAACGGCGTGCTGGGCATGGCACAGCTGCTGCTCGGCACCCCTCTGAACGGTCACCAGCGCGCCTATGTCGACAATGTGCGCACCACGGGCAGCGCCCTGCTCACCATCATCAACGACATCCTCGACTTCTCGAAGATCGAGGCCGGCAAGCTCGACCTCGAGCTGGTGCCCTTCGAGCTGGCCCGCGTGTTCCGCGACGTGATCCAGCTGCAGCTTCCCATCGCACTCGCCAAGGGCGTGGTGATCCAGCTCGACCTTGCGCCCGATCTGCCCGAGGGCGTGCGCGGCGACCCGGGTCGCATTCGGCAGGTGTTGCTCAACCTCGTTGGGAATGCCGTCAAGTTCACCGATGTCGGCGCGGTGATGATCCGCGCCCGCCGCCAGGCACGCACCATCCGGGTGATGGTGGAGGACACGGGGCCCGGCATTCCGGAACACCGTCAGGCTGCACTCTTCGCCCCCTTCGCCCAAGCCGATGTGTCCACCCGCCGCCGCTTCGGGGGCACCGGCCTCGGGCTCGCCATCAGCCGACAGCTGGTGGAGCTGATGGGCGGGCGCATCGGCATGGTGAGCGTGGAGGGACAAGGCGCCACCTTCTGGTTCGAGCTGCCTCTCACAGAGGCGCCCCTTCCCGAGCCCGACTCCGGGGCCATCCTCCCGGACGACCCCGCCCCGGGCCGTGGCCTGCGGGTGCTGGTGGTGGAGGACAACACCGTCAACCAGATGGTCGCGGGGCACCTGCTGTCCCAGCTCGGCTGCGAGGTGGACACCGCCGGAAATGGCCAGGAGGCGCTCGTGATGACCCGGGACTTCCACTACGACCTGGTGTTCATGGACTGTCGGATGCCCGTGATGGACGGCTTCGAGGCCACCCGGCGGCTCCGCGCGCGTCCCGGTGGCGAGGCCATGCCCGTCATCGCCCTCACCGCCAACGCCATGCAGGGCGACCGGGAGCGTTGCCTGTCCGTGGGCATGGACGACTACCTGTCGAAGCCCATCGCCGCCGATGCCTTGCACCGCATGGTGTCGAGGTGGCGTGGCCGCAGCCGAAGCTGAGGTGATTCCGGCCCTGCCACCCCCCGGCTGGGCGGACCGACTCGGCCGCCTCCATCCGCAGCACCGCGGGATCTTTCGAGCGTTTGGCGACGTCGGAGAAGTCGGAGAAGGCGGAGAAGACGGCGGGATTCGCGCCTGGAGCGCGCGCGTGCGTGGGTCCCTCGGGGACGCGGTCACCCACATCTTGTCCCAGGAGGTCGATGCCCCCCAGGCTGCGATGTTCTGTCGGCGGGTGGCCTCCGTGCAGGACCTCCTCGACCACCTCGGGCTGTCGCACCTGCGCTGTGCGCTCGAAGCGCGGGTGGTGGAGATGCTGCACGCCGAGGGTCCCCGGGCGCTGCGGGTGCGGGCGGCTGCCGACTTCTACTACAGCCAGGCGGCCCGCATCCATCACCTGCGGTCGAGTCCGGCCCGGGCTCTGGCGGATGTGGTGGACAGCGCACGCTGGCGGTCGGTGCCAGGCAGTGAAGGTGCGCTGCAGCACGCTGTGTTGGATGGAGCCGGACCCGCGGGACCCCTCTTCGTCAATGTGTTGCGGGGCCGGGCGAGGGTGCAGGCCGTCGACCTGAGGCACGACCCTCGCTCCTTCGCGGATGCGGTGGTGGACAGCGGTGCCCTGGCCGCCGTGTCGGGTGGCTTCTTCCTCTACTCGGAGCCCGACATCCAGCCCCCCCTGCAGCGGCGACATCCGGTGGGGCTGCTGCGGTCGGGCGGGCGCACGGCCAGTCCGCCTGCGCTGCGTCGGAGCTGTCTGCTCGCGGGCGATGGGGTGGCCATCCGGCAGGTCGGTCCAGTGGGGTGGACGGTGCGCTGTGGCCGCTGGTCCGCCACCATCACCGCCTGCAACGACGCCAGCCTGTCGAGCACCTGCACCCTCTTCAACCGCGCCCATGGCCGCCGGGCCCCCCGTCCCGGCTTGCGCATCGCCGGCTCCGAGGCCCTGGGTCGGTCCGACGAGATCGACCTGCTGGGTGGTGTGCTCGTGGTGGACTCGCCCCCCGACCTGCGCGGTCCCGTCCACTGGCAGCCCCCCGCCGGTTTTCGTTGGACCGACGCGATGGCCGGCGGACCCATGCTCCTGGGCGCCGGTCCCCTCCTCGACCTCGCCCACGAGGACTTCGCCTGCAGCGCCCCGCCGGTCACCTTCTCCCAGGACGAGACCTACGACCAGAACCTCCTGCCCCGCATGGCCGCAGGCCTCGACGCCGACGGTCGCCTCTTCTTCGCCGCCATCGACGGCCGCGACTTCGCCCGCGCACCGGGCTTCACCCTCGGCATGACCGCCGAGCTGATGCAGGCGCTCGGCTGTACACAGGCGATAAACCTCGACGGCGGCTCATCGAAGCGCATGGTGGTCGACGGCCGGCTGGTCGACCTGTCCACCACCGAGGTCCGCGGTCCGTCCGACAGCGGCGCACCCACGCCCAGGCGCCGCGTGGTGTCCGCCCTCCTCCTCCACCACCCTTGACCGTTCCACGGCAGGCCGGTCGGGTGGAATTGTGGGGAAAGCACGCGGGCGCACCCGCTGGCGGCTCCAGCGAGATATGCTCGTCGGTCCCCCCGGCCGTGGGTACGCGCCTGGGTTGAGTTCACGAAAATGACCTGTGCATGGTTGTTTTCAGCGTGTGATTCACCTCGCCTCCGTCGTGTGACCCCACCGTCCCCCGCACCCTCCACCCGCTGGTCTCATGCAACTCATCGACCAGGTTCGCAGCCGTGCTCCCGCCGCCTACCAGGCCCGGGGCATCAAGCTCGCCCGCCTCGGCGTCGTCGACGGCGTCCACGCCGAACAGTCCTACGGTGAAGAGGAGGTCGTCCTCCGGGTGGCCGAGCCGGGTGCTCGGGCGTCCTTCACCGTGCATGTGTGGCCCGATGAGCCCGACTGGTCCTGCGACTGTCCCATCGACCACGAGACCTGCCCCCACGCGGTCGCCGCCGTCATCGCGCTGGTGCACGTCCGCCGTCGCCGGGGTCCCGAGGCCTTGCCCATCAGCGGAGAGCGCCCAGACGGTGCCGAGCCGGGAGAGGCGCCCAAGCGGGCCACCGGGAAGGTCGGCTACCGGCTCACCCGCCAGCGTCGTGGCTTCGCCCTGAACCGGGTGCTGGTGCGGCTGGGCAAGGAGGAGCCCCTCCGCGACGACCTCGACACCAAGAAGGCCTCCCAGTTCGACGTCCGCATCATCACCGAGCAGGACCACGCCGTGGAAGGCGTCTACCGCAACCGCTGGGGCGAGGTCTGCCCCCGGGAGATGGTCACCCGGCTCTTCCACTCTCTGCAGGATGCCCCCGACCTCCAGCTCGACGGCGAGCCCATCGAGGTGTCGCCCGAGCCGGTCGTGCCCCACGGGCTCGTCGACGACGACCCCGACCCCTCGAACCCCCGCGGCTTTCGCCTGCGCATCGTGCGCGACCCCAACATCTCGGAGGTCATCGGCAACGGCACGGTCCGCTGCGAAGGGGTGCTGCGCCCCATCGGCCGGGGCGACCTGACCGCTGCCCAGCGCAACGCCCTCACCCGCGGCATCCAATACTCGGTCGACGAGGTCCGCAAGCTGGTCGCCGAGGCCCTGCCCGCCCTCCGCGAGCGCATCCCGGTCCTCATCCGCACGCGTCGACTGCCCAAGACCCTCGACGACAAGCCGAGACTGGTGATCGAAAACGACGACAAGGGCGACACTCTCGTCGTCTGCGCCACCATCGTCTACGGCGATCCGCCCACCGCCCGGGTCGAACGCGGCGAGATGGAGGTGTTCGGAGACGTGGTGCCCATCCGCAACCGCCGCGCCGAGGACCGCCTCATCCGCGAGGCCGGTGAGCAGCTCGGTCTGGCGGTCGGTCTGGAGCGCAACTTCACGGGTGAGAACGCCGTCCGCTTCGTCGAGCGAGCCTCCGCGGCACGCGCAAGCTGGGAGGGCGACGCCTGGGCCCACTTCGTGCGCACCGGTCCCATCACCCCGAAGGTGGAGATCGATGGCACCCACCTCGAGCTCGACCTCGGCGGTGCCGACCCCATGCGCTTCTTCGACGCATGGCTCTCTGGTGCCCGCCTGGTGCGGGTCTCCGACGGCTGGGCTCCGCTGCCCGACGACTGGCTCGAACGCTACGGCCACCTCGTCGCCGACCTCCTCGCGGCCCGCGATGCCAAGGGGGAGGTCCCGCGCCACGCGCTGTTCGACCTCGCCCGCCTCGCCAAGGAGCTCGACCAGCCGCCGCCCCCCGAGCTGGCTGGCCTGCGCGCCCTCGTGGAGGACTTCGACGGCATCGAGCGCGCCCCCCTGCCGCACGACCTCACCGCCGACCTCCGCGTCTACCAGAACCACGGCGTCGACTGGTTGCACTTCCTCAAGACCGCCAAGATGGGCGGCATCCTCGCCGACGACATGGGCCTCGGAAAGACGCTGCAGGCCCTGTGTGTGGTCGAGTCGCCCACCCTGGTCGTGTGTCCCACCAGCGTGCTGTTCAACTGGGCGGCCGAGGCGGCCAAATTCCGTCCGTCCCTCAAGGTCAACACCTACCACGGCCCCACTCGAAAGCTCGATGAGACGGCCGATCTCACCATCACCACCTATGGGCTGCTCCGACTCGACATCGAGCGCCTCAAGGCGGTGCAGTGGCGGGTCACGGTGCTCGACGAGGCCCAGGCCATCAAGAACCCCGAGAGCCAGGTGGCCCGCGCCGCCTACCGCCTCAACGCCGACTTCCGGCTCACCCTCACGGGCACCCCGGTCGAGAACCGCCTCGAGGAGCTGTGGAGCCAGCTCCACTTCACCAACCGCGGCCTGCTCGGTGGTCGGCGCGACTTTCGCGAACGCTACGAAAAGCCCATCGCGGTGGGCGAACCCGGTGTGGCCGCCCACCTTCGCCACCGCATCAAGCCTTTCGTGCTGCGCCGCATGAAGGAGCAGGTGGCTCCCGAGCTGCCCAAGCGCACCGACATGGTGCTCCGCTGCACCCTCAACAAGGTGGAGCGCGACACCTACGAGGCGATTCGCCTGTCCACCCGGCAGATGGTCGCCGAGCAGCTCGGTCAGGGCGGCAATGTGCTCGCGGCCCTCGAAGCCCTGCTCCGCCTGCGCCAGGCCGCCTGCCACCGGGGCCTCGTGCCCGGCAACCCCGACGCCGACGCCAGCTCCAAGGTCGACCTGCTGGTGGAGACCCTCGACGAGGCGGTGTCCGAGGGGCACAAGGCGCTCGTCTTCTCCCAGTGGACCTCCATGCTCGACAAGGTGGAGCCCCACCTCAAGAAGGCAGGCATCCCCTACGTCCGCCTCGATGGCAGCACCCGCAACCGTGGTGCGGTCGTGGAGCGCTTTCAGGACGCCGAAGGTCCACCCGTCTTCCTCATCTCGCTCAAGGCTGGCGGCACGGGCCTCAACCTCACCGCCGCCGACCACGTCTTCCTGCTCGACCCCTGGTGGAACCCCGCCGTGGAAGAGCAGGCGGCCGACCGCGCCCACCGCATCGGCCAGGACAAGCCGGTGTTCGTCTACCGGCTCGTCACTGAAGACACCGTGGAGGAGCGCATTCTCGAGCTGCAGGACCGCAAGCGCGCTCTGGCGGATGCCGCACTCGGGGATGCGAACCAGGCGGGTGGCATCACGCGGGATGAGCTGCTGGCGCTGTTGGCGTAGCCGCCCCTCGGGCGATGCATCCCGGCACAGCAGTCACCGGGCCTCGAGTCCCTCGGGAGCCCACATCGCCCGGGCGTCGGCTGGGAGCTTCAGGGCCCAGTTGGCCTCGCCGGCGCGGATGATGCCCGCCCCCTTGCCGTCGAAGTCCTGGGCGACCAGCACGTAGTCTCCGCGGGGGAACAGTGCGGGCTGTCTCGGGAGTTCGTCCTCGAAGGGGACCGCGTTGCCGCAGCTGGCGTCTCGACACCAGACCAGGGGACCGGTCGCGTGCCAGGTGTCGCCGAGCACGACGTTGTAGACGAGCTTCTGGCCGCCCACAGTCAGCGCACCCACCGTGTCGGCGACGCCACCATGGGCATCCACCACCTTGGCCAGGGCCGCGGGTGCATCGTCGAACACGCCACCCGACGACGGGCTGTTCTGCAGGCCTTGCTGGAGACCGGTCCAGCCGGGGTCGGCCTCGGGGAGCGGGCAGCTCATCCAGATGTCGCCCATCATGAAGTCGACGTCGGAGAGCTTCTTGGTGGGGCCGGCCACGAAGCGTTGGTTCTCGACCCGCCAGGTGCGTGCCTGGGGCGTGCCCTGGTGGTCGATGCCGCACAGTGCGGGTTCCCCGTTCACAGCGCGCATGTGTTGGGCGTTGGACGGCCGGGACATTGCGGTGTGCGCGTTGGGTGGGCCGGTCCAGATCCGATCGGTGCCCAGCACGAAGGCGGTCTTGCCGTCGGGGGACCACTGAATGTCCTCTGGGCAGGCCTCCGTCATGGCCAGGAGCTCTGGATCTTCGGTGAGCGAAGGCACGACCTGCCAGCGACAGCCGTTCGGCGTGGGTTGGAAGACGAACAGGGGCGGCATGGGGCTCGGCGCCTGGGCGGCCTGCTCGGGCTCGGGTGCCTCGGGCTTGGAGCTGCAGACCGTCTGCATGATGCAGCAGGACAGCAGGATGGTGCGCGCAGGCAGGATCGGTCGGAGGACCATGGTGGACTCCTTGGCGGCCCCTTGGCGGGGCGATGGCTGCGCAGGCGCCCGCAGCAGCAAGTGGGACGACGGACAACGGGATGGGATCTC
>Ga0213841_1000528_pt1 | contig 39609 bp, 37 predicted proteins | sample SWPATP23_FD_160125 | JGI IMG/M metagenome (GOLD analysis project Ga0213841, IMG submission 160125) | Coastal seawater microbial communities from Marineland, Florida, United States - SWPA TP2 #3 | ecosystem: Environmental > Aquatic > Marine > Coastal | place: USA: Florida | collected 2016-08-14 | reverse complement strand
CGCATCGAAGATGCGCGGTTGGCGGGTGATCATCTCTCGCATCCAGTCGCGGCGGAATTCCTGCATCAGAATGGTGACCGATGGACGCGACAGCCGTTCGGATTCGATCATCCAGCCGAGCAGCGCCCAAAGCCCGAAGGTGAGGGCGACGGCCAGCGCGTCAAGCGGTGAGAAGAGGGCAAGATGATCAGTCAATCTCATGCATCACGCTATAGCCGAGGCCTTTCGCTTGCCATAGCGAGAAATTGGTTATATTTGTTTACCAAAGCGAGGGAGGATCGCCATGGAAATGCCAGTTCCCAATCCGTCGGTGCTGTCGGGCAAGGGCCGGATCGTGGCGCGCCTGAAAGCCGTCTTGCCGGTGGATGCGGTGATCGACGACCCGGCGGAAACGCGGGCCTATGAATGCGATGCGCTGACTGCCTATCGCTGTCCGCCGTTGGCTGCGGTGCTGCCGTCATCCACGGCAGAGGTCTCGGCGGTGCTGAGGATCTGCTACGAAGAGGGCGTTCCGGTGGTGCCGCGCGGGGCCGGCACGTCGCTGGCGGGCGGTGCTTTGCCGACGGCGGACAGTGTCATCCTGGGCGTGGCGCGTATGAATGACGTGTTGGAAACGGACTATGACAACCGTTTTATCCGCGTTCAGACGGGGCGCACGAACCTTAGCGTTTCCGGCGCTGTGGAAGAGGAAGATTTCTTTTATGCGCCCGATCCCTCCAGCCAGTTGGCCTGTGCCATTGCGGGCAATATCGCGATGAATTCCGGCGGGGCACATTGCCTGAAATACGGGGTGACCACAAACAACCTGATGGGCGTCACCATGGTGCAGATGGATGGCACGGTGGTAGAGATCGGCGGTGCGCATCTGGATGCGGGCGGACTGGATCTGCTCGGCCTGATCTGCGGGTCCGAAGGCCAGCTTGGGGTTGTGACCGAGGCCACTTTGCGGATTCTCAGGAAGCCCGAAGGCGCGCGACCGGTGCTGATAGGTTATGACAGCAACGAGGTTGCGGGGGAATGCGTGTCCGACATCATCAAGGCGGGGGTGCTGCCTGTTGCGATCGAGTTCATGGACCGGCCCTGTATTCGCGCCACCGAGGCCTTTGCGGGCGCAGGATACCCCGATTGTGAAGCACTGCTGATTGTCGAAGTTGAGGGCTCGGACGCCGAGATCGACGCGCAGCTTAGCGTCATCACCCAGATCGCGCGCAAGCACAACCCGGTGGAGCTGCGCGAAAGCAAATCTGCCGATGAAAGCGCGCGGATCTGGCTGGGCCGCAAATCGGCCTTTGGCGCCATGGGGCAGATCAACGATTACATGTGTCTCGACGGGACGATCCCGGTCAGCGCCCTGCCACTGGTGCTGCGCCGGATCGGGGAGATGTCGAAGGACTATGGGCTGGATGTGGGCAATGTCTTCCATGCGGGCGACGGCAATATGCACCCGCTGATCCTGTTTGACGCCAACAAGCCGGGCGACCTGGAAAAATGCGAAGCCTTCGGGGCGGATATCCTGAAGCTGTGTGTTGAGGTGGGGGGATGCCTGACCGGGGAACATGGGGTGGGCATCGAGAAGCGCGACCTGATGGTCGCCCAGTTCACGGGGCCGGATATGGAAGCACAGATGCGGGTGAAGGATGTGTTCGATCCGAAATGGCTGCTGAACCCGGCCAAGGTGTTTCCGCTGTCTGTGTCTCAATCACACAGGGATTTCGCCGCCTGACGGCGTCGACCCGCGGGGGGATCCTCCCCCCGCACCCCCCTGGGATATTTTTGGAACAATGAAGAAAGGGCATGTGCGGATGCTGAGCCCGGTCGATGAACGAGAACTGAGCGAGGCGGTGGCTGGGGCCGAGGGGGCTTTGCGCATCGTGGGCGGCGGTACGCGGCCCGTGGGGCGGCCTGTTGCGGGCGAGGCGCTGTCGGTGGCGGGGCTGTCGGGCATAGAGCTATATGAGCCCGGCGCGCTGACCATCGTGGCGAAGGCGGGGACGCCGCTAGTCGAGGTCGAGGCGGCGCTGGCGGCGGAAAACCAGCGGCTGCCGTTTGAGCCGATGGATATGCGCGGGCTGCTTGGGACGACGGGCGCGCCGACCATTGGCGGTGTGGTGGCAGCGAATGTGTCGGGGCCGCGGCGTATTCAGGCGGGGGCGTGCCGGGACGCGCTGATTGGCGTGCGCTTTGTCGACGGGCGCGGGACGGTGCTGAAGAACGGCGGGCGGGTGATGAAGAATGTCACCGGCTATGATCTGGTGAAGCTGATGGCAGGCAGCTATGGCACGTTGGGGGTGCTGAGCGAGGTAGCCTTTAAGGTGCTACCGGGGATCGAGACGCGAGCCTCGGTGCTGATCAACGGCCTGTCCAACACGGACGCTGTAGCGGCGATGTCGAAGGCGCTAGGCTCGCCCTTCGAGGTCTCGGGCGCGGCGCATACGCCTGCCGGGATCGACGGGCATCCGGTGACGATGCTGCGGTTGGAGGGCTTTGCCGACAGCGTCGCCTATCGCGCGGGTAAGCTGCGGGACCTGCTGGCCGGCTTTGGCGATATCGCGGTTGAGACCGATCCCGACCGGGTGCTGGCAGGCTGGCAATGGGTGCGGGATGTGGAGACATTCCATGGGCCCGAAGGCGATGTGTGGCGCGTTTCTGTCAAACCCTCGGACGGGCCAGAGATCGCGGCGCGGGCAGGCGGTGACGTGCTGTTCGACTGGGGCGGCGGATTGGTTTGGGTGCTGGTCGCGCCGGGGACAGACCTGCGCGCGCGGCTTGGGGCATTCGCCGGTCACGCAACGCTGATCCGGGCGAGCGGGGAAACGCGCGGGCGCTTGCCGGTGTTCCAGCCGGAACCTGCGCCGGTGGCGGCGCTAGCAGAGGGGCTGCGCAAGCAGTTTGATCCGAGAGGCATTCTCAATCCGGGGGTCATGGGCTGATGCAAACCTTTTTCACTGACGATCAGCTGCAAGACCCGGGCCTTGCCCGGTCGAATGAGATCCTGCGGGCTTGCGTCCATTGCGGGTTCTGCACGGCGACCTGTCCAACCTACCAGGTTCTGGGCGATGAGTTGGATAGCCCGCGGGGCCGGATATATCTTATAAAAGATATGCTCGAAAGCGGGCGGCCTGCGGATGAGAAGACCGTCAAGCATATCGACCGTTGCCTGTCCTGTCTGGCCTGCATGACGACCTGCCCCTCGGGTGTGCATTACATGCATCTGGTCGACCATGCCCGCGATCATATTGAGAAGACCTATAAGCGGCCCCTGATGGACCGGCTGCTGCGCTGGATGCTGGCCAGGATCATCCCCTATCCGGGGCGGTTCCGGTTGGCGCTGCTCGGGGCCAAGATCGGGCGGCCTTTCGCGTTTCTGATGCCCGATGCGCGGCTGAAGGCGATGCTGGCGATGGCGCCGAAGCGAATCCCGCCCATTAGCCGCAATGACGATCCGCAGGTGTTTGCCGCCACGGGCACGCGTAAGAAACGCGTGGCGCTGATGACGGGTTGCGCGCAGAAGGCGCTGAACACCGATATCAACGATGCCACGATCCGGCTGCTGCGTCGGCTTGGCTGCGAGGTGGTCATTCCGCAGGGGCAGGGTTGTTGTGGGGCGCTGACCCATCACATGGGGAAAGCCGACGAAAGCCACGCCTCGGCGGCGAAGAATATCCGCGCCTGGAAGGCAGAGATGGATGGGGATAGGCTGGACGCCATTGTGATCAACACGTCGGGTTGCGGGACGACGGTAAAGGATTATGGGCATATGTTCCGCAATGATCCGCTGGCCGGGGATGCGGCGGCGGTTTCTGGCATTGCTATGGATGTGTCGGAACTGCTGATGCAGCTCGATCTGCCGGCGGGGGCCGAGAGGGGCCTGACCGTGGCCTATCACGCGGCCTGTTCCTTGCAGCATGGCCAGCAGATCAAGACCTATCCCAAGGACTTGCTGAAACGCGCCGGGTTCAAGGTGGTGGAACCGGCGGATCCGCATCTTTGCTGCGGCTCGGCCGGGACATACAACCTGTTGCAGCCCGAGATTTCCGGCAAGCTGAAGGCGCGCAAGATCCGCACGCTGGAGGCGAAGGCCCCCAATATCATCGCGGCGGGTAATATCGGCTGCATGATGCAGATCGGGTCGGGCACCGAGGTGCCGATTGTCCATACGGTCGAACTGCTGGATTGGGCCACGGGCGGGCCGCGCCCGCCGGCGCTGGATGCCGAGAACAAGCGCGCCATACCAGTGCCGATCCTGCGCTAGCGGGTCAAACTTCTGCCCCAGTCGGATGGCATCCTGCGCCGGAATGACACCCGGAGTATTCTGATGCGCGCCTTGCTGGCCTTTCTTCTGATGACCTGTGCGGCCACCGCGCAGACCCTGCCAACCATCGAACCGGATGGCCCGCCCTTGCAGGAGGTGACGGGCGACGGGCTGGACCGGCAATGGCTGGCCGTGGGCCGCTTCGACACCGGCACGGGGTTTTGCACCGGCACGCTGATCGCCGCCGATCTGGTGCTGACGGCCGCCCATTGCCTGTTCGATTCAACCAGCGGCCAGCGTTTGTCCGAGGCCGGGTTCCGCTTTGGTGCCGGGCTGCGCAACGGTCAGCCGGTGGCGCTGCGCGGGGTGCGCCGTGTGGTGATGCATCCCGATTATGCCTTTGACCTGCCCGACGATCTGGACCGGGTGCGCACCGATATCGCGCTGTTGGAGCTGGACCGCGCGATCCCTGCGAACCAGGTGGTGCCGATCCCGGCGCGCGGCCGCGCGGGCGAGGGCGACCGGGTGCAGGTCGTGTCCTATGGCCGCGACCGGGAAGACCATGCCTCGCTGGAAAATGGCTGCGCGGTCGAGGCGGGGGATGGCGAAATGCAGGTGCTCAGCTGCCATGTGGTGCCGGGGTCGTCCGGGTCCCCGGTTTTCGTGTCCACCGGCGGGCATCCGGGTGTCGTGTCGGTCGTGTCGGCCATGGCTCATTGGCGGGATGATCCGGTTGCCCTGGCCGCCGATTTGCAGGGCGGGCTGGCGCCACTGCTGGACCTGCTGGATCGCACTGACGATGTCTTCGCGCGCGAGGCCCCGCGCCTGCGCACCCTGACCCTGGGCAATAACGGGCAGGCGGAACTGGGTGCGCGTTTCATCCGCGTCACCCCTTGAAGCGGGGCGGACCACTTCCCAGATCGTAGACTATCCGGTGCCCGCAACAGGGGCCGGATGTTTCACCCGGGCGGGTCGCAACAGGCCGCCCATACAATCAGGTATCGCTCAAACAAGAGGATGACCCCTATGAGAACCCAGGATTTCTCCCCGCTTTTCCGTGCTTCCGTCGGCTTTGACCGCGTCGCAGACATGCTCGACCGCGTGATGACGCAGGACGTCGGCCCCAGCACCTATCCACCCTACAATATCGAGAAAATTGACGAGAATGCCTATCGCATCTCTGTCGCTGTCGCGGGCTTTACCGGCGATGAGCTGACGATTGAGCAGCGCGAGAATGCGCTTGTCGTGTCGGCCCGCAAGGAAAAGGACGAGACCGCGCGCAGCTACCTGCATCGCGGCATCGCCACGCGCGCGTTCGAAAAGCGCTTTACGCTGGCCGACCATGTGAAGGTCACCGGCGCGACCCATGAAAACGGGATGCTGCACATCGACCTGGTGCGCGAAGTGCCCGAGGCGCTGAAACCGCGCCGTATCGAGATCACCTCTGACGCCGGGGTTCCGGCGATCGAGGGTGAACCCGCCTGATCCGTCAGGCACCCCTTCGTTGAACTTGGCGCGGTCCTTTTGGGCCGCGCTTTTTTGTGCAGACAGCGGATAGGCCGGGCGGCCCACCCTGGACTTTGACTGATCGCCCCCGATCCCTCCGCCCTTTCCACAGTGCCCAATTTTCAGGCAAATGGCCAAAGATAGCGCTGCACTGCGGCAATCCTTGGCTGTTCACCATGGTCCGGGCTTGCCATTTCCCCGTCTGCGCCGTCAAAGCCAGTGTATGGGTCAGCCGCTGTGTATCGTCGTTGTCGAGGAAGATCGTGACCGCGCCGTCGCGATCGTGGATTCCCTTAAGGAATCCGGTGACCATGAGATTCACGTGTTCGGCAATGTCAGCGGGCTGTCGCGCAAGATCGCGGCACATGCGCCCGATATTGTCCTGATCGACATCGACAACCCGACGCGGGACATGCTGGAGGAACTGACCCTTGCCTCTGGCCCGCTGGATCGACCCGTCGCCATGTTCGTTTCGGGCGCGGCCGGGGGGCTGGCCGAGGCGGCCATTGAGGCGGGGATGTCGGCCTATGTGGTGGACGGGTTGCAGCCGGACAGGTTGAAACCGGTTCTCGACACGGCGATTGCCCGGTTCCGAATGGTGCGCCAGATGCGCACCGAACTGGCCGAAACCCGGCGTGCCCTTGAGGAACGCAAGCTGATCGACCGCGCAAAGGGATTGTTGATGAAGGCACGTGGCATTGGAGAGGACGAGGCCTATGCCCTGCTGAGAAAAGCCGCGATGGACCAGGGGCGGCGGGTCGCGGATGTGGCCGAGGCACTGGTCACCGCGTCGGGGCTGTTGTCATGAAGACCGTCAGCCTTGCCGTCGCCTATATGCCGCTGGTCGATGCGGCGCCGCTGATCGTGGCGCAGGAAATGGGCCTGGCGGAAAGTGAGGGATTGTCGCTGGACCTGATCCCGGCGCCGTCCTGGTCATCGGTGCGTGACATGCTGGCCTTTGGCCGGGTCGATGCCGCGCATTTGTTGTCGCCGGTTCCTGTCGCCATGGCGCTTGGGTTGGGCAGTGTCAAAACGGCCTTGTCCGCCGTGTCGGTGTTGTCGGCGAATGGCAATGTGATCGGGGTCGGTCGGGCGTTTGAGGATCGGCTTCGGGCGGCGGGCTACGGGTTCGATTTCACCGACGCGGCGGCGGCGGGCCAGGCCATGGCCGATGTCGCCGGGGATGGCCTGACCATTGGCGTGCCTTTCCCGTTCTCGATGCATATGGAGCTGCTGCATTACTGGTTCGAGGCGACCGCCCTTGCCAATGTAAAGGCCCAGATCCGAACGGTGCCGCCACCCTTGATGGCCCAGGCCCTTGCCGCCGGTGAGATCGATGCCTTCTGCGTCGGAGAACCTTGGGGGTCGGTGTCGGTCGATACCGGCGTCGGGGCCCTGTTGCTGCCCGGTCAGGCTATCTGGAACTTTGCGCCCGAAAAGGTGCTGGCGGTGCGGACCGATTGGGCCGAGACCGAGCCGCACCTTCTGTCGCGGCTTATGCGGGCAGTGTGGAAGGCGGGGCGCTGGTTGTCGCAGCCGGAAAGCCGCACCGCCGCGGCCGAGCTGCTGGCGCGCAAGGAATATCTGGATGTGTCCTCGGAACTGGTGGATCGGGCCCTGTCAGGCCATCTGACGATTTCGACCAGTGGCGAACAGCGGCAGGTGTCGGGGTTTGTCGAGTTCAACCGCGGGGCCGCGACATTCCCCTGGCGCAGCAAGGCCAAGTGGATCGCACACCGGATTGCCGAGCGAACCGGGCTGGACCCGGCGGCGGCCTGCGATGCTGCGGGGGCGGTGTTCCGCAGCGATCTCTATCGCGCGGCGCTGGCCGATAGCGGCGCCGACATGCCGGGCGCGTCCGAGAAAGTGGAAGGCGCGATTCGCCATCCCACGGCGGTTGCATCGGGGTCGGGGACGCTGATTCTGCAGCCGGACCAGTTCTTCGATGGGCGCATTTTTGACCCGTCGAAATAAGGCTGCCTATTTTGCAGGCATCGCAGTAAAAATGCGCTGCAATGCAGCAATTCCACACCGCCAAATCTCTGAATGTCCTTGATCGCGCTGTCAGGCAGTGCAGATTAAGGCCGTCGGGAACAATGGCGTTTCCGGCACCACGTTTCCCACCGACCGGGATTTTCTGAGCAAAGCCGCTCGACCCTCTGCCCCCTGGCAGAGTGTGTCAGCGGCTTTTTGTTTGTTCCGGTTGCCGTTTTTGGGCCGGACCCTTGGAAGGAGATCAATTCCATGAACCGCCTCTTCGCCGCCTTTGCCGTGGGTGCCGCCCTCGCCGGGCCGCTTTCCGCACAAGAGCTTGAGATCGATGAACTCACCTTCGGGTTTATCAAACTGACCGACATGGCCCCCTTGGCCATCGCGTATGAGCGCGGCTATTTCGAGGATGAAGGTCTGTTCGTCACCCTCGAAGCGCAGGCCAACTGGCGCGTTCTGCTGGACGGCGTCATCGACGGCACCCTTGACGGTGCCCATATGCTGGCCGGGCAGCCGCTGGCCGCAACAATCGGCTTCGGCACCGAGGCCCATATCGTGACCCCCTTCTCGATGGATCTGAACGGCAACGGCATCACCGTGTCGAACGATGTGTGGGACCGTATGCGTCCGCATATCCCGTCGAACGAGGACGGCACCCCTGTTCACCCCATCTCGGCCGAGGCGCTGGTTCCGGTGGTTGAAGAATTCCGCGATGAAGGTCGCCCCTTCAACATGGGCATGGTGTTCCCGGTTTCGACCCATAACTACGAGCTTCGCTATTGGCTGGCCGCCGGTGGTCTGCATCCGGGCTTCTACAGCCCCGACGACATCACCGGCCAGATCGATGCCGATGTGTTCCTGTCGGTGACGCCTCCGCCGCAAATGCCGTCGACGCTGGAGGCAGGCACGATCTATGGCTACTGCGTGGGGGAACCCTGGAACCAGCAGGCCGTGCAGCGCGGGATCGGTGTTGCCGTCATCACCGACTATGAAATCTGGCCCAACAACCCCGAGAAGGTCTTTGGCCTGACCGCTGAGTTTGTCGAAGAAAACCCCAACACCACCCGCGCCATCGTGCGTGCGCTGATCCGGGCGGCCATGTGGTTGGACGAAAATGACAACGCCAACCGTATGGAAGCGGTCGAAATCCTGAGCTGGCCGGAATATGTGGGGGCCGATGCCGAAGTGATCGCCGCCTCGATGACCGGGACCTTCGAATATGAACCCGGCGACATCCGTGAAGTGCCTGATTTCAACGTGTTCTTCCGCTACAACGCCACCTATCCCTTCTATTCGGATGCTGTCTGGTACCTGACCCAGATGCGCCGGTGGGGCCAGATTGCGGAACCGCAGTCGGATGAGTGGTATCATGAGGTTGCGGCCAGCGTTTACCGCCCCGATATCTACCTAGAGGCCGCCCGGTCGCTGGTTGAAGACGGGCTTGCCAATGAAGCCGATTTCCCCTGGGACACCGATGGTTTCCGTGACCCGGTGGACACGCTGATCGACGGGATCGCCTATGACGGCCGCACCCCGAACGCCTATATCGACAGCTTCCCCATCGGTCTGACCGGCGGTGAGCTGGTGATCGACGGCGAAGTCGAGGGCTAAGGCCCGCCTTACCCTGCCTCGGCTCTCTTCCCCGAGGCAGGGTTCCCCGAATTGCAATCCAGCCAGAAGGTTCAGTAAAATGACCACTGTCGACCCAGATTTCGACGCAGCCCGAGAAGAACGCCGCGCGCGGCTTTTTACCCGCATCAACAAGGCCGACAACTGGTTTCGGGTTCTGGGCCTTGCCTGGATCACCCCGATCCTGAAAGCCGCAGCCGGTGACAACCCGCGCGCCCAGATGAAAGATGTCTGGCGTCTGCTTGGGGTGCCACTGTTGGCGATTGCCCTGTTTCTAGCCCTTTGGGGGGCCCTTGCGCCGCAGGTTCAAACCTCGCTTGGCGCCATTCCCGGCCCCGTACAGGTTTGGGAACAGGTTGAAAACCTGCACGCCGAACATGAACGCCAGATGGATCGCCGGGATGACTTCCTGGCCCGGCAGGACGCGCGCAATGCGGAACGGATCGCCAATGGCGACGAGCCGCGCTATCGCGATTATACCGGTGCCCCGACATTCTATCAGCAGATCTGGACCTCGATCAAAACCGTGTTCTTCGGGTTCCTGCTGGCGACCGTTGTGGCGGTGCCGCTTGGCATCATGGCCGGTCTGTCCGCCACCGCCAATTCGGCGCTGAACCCGATCATCCAGATCTTTAAACCGGTCAGCCCCCTGGCCTGGCTGCCGATCGTGTCAATCGTGGTATCCGCCGTTTACACGAATGATGACGGGCTGTTTGCCAAAAGCTTCCTCGTGTCGGCCATCACCGTGACGCTATGTTCGCTGTGGCCGACGCTGATCAACACCGCGCTTGGCGTGGCGTCGATTGACCGCGATCTGGTGAATGTGTCCAAGGTTCTGAAGATGAACACCTGGACCAAGATCACCAAGCTGGTCCTGCCTTCTGCCCTGCCGCTGATCTTTACCGGTCTGCGCCTGTCGCTTGGCGTTGGCTGGATGGTGCTGATCGCGGCCGAGATGCTGGCGCAGAACCCCGGTCTTGGCAAATTCGTCTGGGATGAGTTTCAGAACGGCAGCAGCCAATCGCTCGCTAAAATCATGGTCGCGGTCTTTACCATCGGCATCATCGGCTTCCTGCTGGACCGCCTGATGTTCGCGATCCAGTCGCTCTTCACCTTCACAAACAACCGGTGAGTCCCATGGCCGTCCTGGAATTCAAGAATGTCAGCAAGTCCTTTGGTGAAGGTCTTCACCGTACGGATGTGCTGAAAAACATCGACCTGGCGGTTCAGGAGGGCGAGTTTCTGGTCCTGCTGGGGTTCTCCGGGTCGGGCAAGACGACGCTGATCAACCTGATGGCGGGCCTGGAAATGCCCTCCGCCGGGGAGGTCACCTTCAAAGGGCAGCCCATCACCGGCCCCGGCCCGGAACGCGGCGTGATCTTTCAGAACTATTCGCTGATGCCGTGGCTGACGGTGAACGGCAATGTGGGCCTGGCCGTGGACACGATGTTCAAGGATCTGTCGAAATCCGACAAGGCCGCCAAGGTCGACCACTATGTCAAAATGGTCGGCCTGCCCCATGCGGCGACGCGGCGCCCGGCGGAACTGTCGGGGGGGATGCGGCAACGGGTGAACGTGGCCCGCGCGCTGGCGATGGACCCGGAAATGTTGCTGCTGGACGAACCCCTGTCGGCGCTTGACGCGCTGACCCGGGCCAACCTTGCTGATGAGATCGAGAGGATCTGGGAGGCCGACAAGAAAACCTGTGTTCTGATCACCAATGACGTGGATGAGGCCATCTTGCTGGCCGACCGGATCATAGCGCTTAATCCCGACGGGACCCTGGGCCAGGAATTTTCCGTTTCCATCCCACGCCCGCGCGACCGGGTTGAGATGAACCACCATGACGGGTTCAAAACACTAAGGGCCGAGGTCACGACCTATCTGATGGATGTGGGGATCGAGGCCAAGATCGACGGCAACCGCACCTTGCCCAATGTTACCCCGATCCACAACGTTCCGGCGGCTGTTGCCAAGGCGCAGGAAGGCATGATCGAGGATCGTTTCCTGGACTTCAGCCAGTTGCACAAGGTCTATCCGACGCCGAAGGGGCCGTTGACGGTTGTCGAGGATTTCGACCTGAAGGTGAACAAGGGCGAATTCATCTCACTGATCGGGCATTCGGGCTGCGGTAAATCCACGGTGCTGACGATGGCGGCGGGGCTGAACCCGATCTCGAAAGGCGCGATCAAGCTTGATGGCCGCCATGTGGAAGGCGCCGATCCCGAACGCGCGGTGGTGTTCCAGTCGCCGTCCCTGTTCCCTTGGCTGACGGCCCGTGAAAACGTCTCGATCGGGGTCGATCGCGTCTATCCGCGCGCCAGTCAGGCGGAACGTCAGGACGTGGTGGAATACTATCTGGAACGGGTGGGGCTTGCCGATGCGATGCACAAGCAGGCCAGCGATCTGTCCAATGGCATGAAACAGCGGGTCGGCATCGCACGGGCCTTTGCGCTTAGCCCCAAGCTGCTGTTGCTGGATGAACCGTTCGGGATGCTTGACAGCCTGACCCGGTGGGAATTGCAGGAAGTGCTGATGGAGGTCTGGGACCGCACCAAAGTGACGGCGATCTGTGTCACCCATGATGTCGATGAGGCGATCCTGCTGGCCGACCGCGTGGTGATGATGACCAATGGCCCGCAGGCCACCATCGGCAAGATCACCGACGTGAAGCTGCCCCGGCCACGCACGCGCAAGGCGCTGCTGGAACATCCCGATTACTATGCCTACCGCCAGGAAGTGCTCGATTTCCTTGAGGAATATGAACATGGCGCGAAACCGAAACCGGCCCCCAAGCCCATTGCAGCGGAGTAAGCCACATGGACGATAATGCCATCTCTCTGATCCAGAGCAGCTTTGCCGAAGTTGTGCCGATCAAAGACGCCGCCGCCGAGATCTTCTATGCCGATTTGTTCGAAACGGCGCCCGAGGTCCGCCCTTATTTCGCAGGGTCCGACATGAAGAAACAGGGGGCCATGCTGATGGCCACACTGGGCGTGGTCGTCAACGGATTGCGCGATCTGGATAAGATCGTGCCGGTCGCTCAGGACCTTGCTGTTCGCCACGTCGATTACGGTGTGCAGCCGCAGGATTACGATGCGGTCGGCGCATCGCTGTTGCGGACGTTGGAAAAAGGTCTGGGTGAAGCTTTTACCGCCGAGGTCAAACAGGCCTGGACTGTCGCCTATTCCGTTCTGGCCAGTGTCATGAAGGACGCGGCCTATCCGGCGCCGGAGGGGCAGGCATGAAACAGAAACTGGTCGTTATCGGCGCGGGCATGGCATCAGGCCGGGTGCTGGAGCACCTGACCGACATGGCCCCCGACGCTTATGAAATCACCCTGTTCAATGCCGAACCGCGCGGCAATTACAACCGGATCATGCTCAGCCCGGTCCTGTCGGGCGAAAAGACCTACGAAGATATCGTCACCCATGATGACGACTGGTATGACGAACGTGGCATCACCTGCCGGTTTGGTGAACATGTGATCGGTATCGACCGCGAGATGAAGGTGGTCGAAGGGCAAAATGGCCATGTGCCCTATGACAAGCTGCTGATCGCAACAGGGTCCGCGCCGTTCATCATTCCGGTGCAGGGCAAGGATCTGCCGGGTGTCATCACCTATCGCGACCTGGACGATACCAACGCCATGATCGGCGCGGCCGCCAATGGTGGCAAGGCCGTGGTCATCGGCGGGGGGCTGTTGGGGCTTGAAGCCGCGGCGGGCCTGTCCGAACGCGGAATGGATGTGACCGTTCTGCATCTGATGGGTCACCTGATGGAACGGCAACTGGATGAAGCAGCGGGTTACCTTCTGCGTAAGGACCTGGAAAAGCGCGGCATCACGGTGATGACCCGCGCCTCGACCGCCGCGATCCTCGGGTCTGATCGTGTCGAAGGCGTGATGCTGGAAGACAAGACGGTGCTGGATGCGGATCTTGTGGTCATGGCTGTGGGCATCCGCCCGGAGACGCGGCTGGCCACAGATGCCGGGCTGGAGGTCGGGCGTGGCATCGGGGTGAACGCCCAGATGCAAAGCCTTGCCGATCCCGATGTCTATGCGGTCGGTGAATGCGTCGAGTATGACGGGCATCTCTTTGGCCTTGTCGCGCCCCTTTACGATCAGGCGAAAGTGGTCGCCAGCAGCCTTCTGGACGGCACCGGCAGCTTCGTGGTGCGCGATGTGGCGACCAAGCTGAAGGTCACGGGCTGTGACCTGTTCAGCGCTGGCGATTTCGCCGAAGGGGACGGGCGAGAGGACATCGTGTTCCGCGACCCTTCGCGGGGGATCTACAAGCGGCTGGTGATCGAAGGAACCCGGCTGATCGGTGCGGTCATGTATGGCGACACGGCCGATGGAAACTGGTTCTTCGGGCTGATCAAGGACGGCACCGATATCGAGGACATGCGCGAGACGCTGATCTTCGGACCCGCCTATCAGGGAGGAGGTGCCGCGGACCCTCTCTCAGCCGTTGCAGCCTTGCCGCTTGATGCGGAAATCTGCGGGTGCAACGGCGTTTGCAAAGGAACCATCGTTGAGGCCATCGAAGACGGGGCCGGGGATCTGGGGGCGGTGCGCGCCAGGACCAAGGCCAGCGCGTCCTGCGGGACATGCACGGGGCTGGTCGAACAGCTGCTGCAGGTCACGCTTGGGGACGGCTTTCAGATGCCCGCCGCGCAACCCGTTTGTGGGTGCACCGACCTGACGCATGAAGATGTGCGCCGGCTGATCAAATCGCAGGAGCTGAAAAGCCAGGCCGCCGTCTGGCAGGAACTGGGCTGGAAAACCCCCAATGGCTGTCATGTCTGCCGACCGGCGGTGAATTACTACCTGCTGGCCGATTGGCCGCTGGACTATCAGGATGATCCGCAAAGCCGATTCGTCAACGAACGCAAGCACGCCAACATTCAGAAAGACGGCACCTATTCCGTCGTTCCCCGGATGTGGGGCGGCATGACAACGCCTGACGAATTGCGGGCCATCGCCGATGCGGCCGAGAAGTACAACGTTCCGACGGTGCACGTAACCGGCGGCCAGCGCATCGACCTGTTGGGTGTCAAGGGCGAGGATCTGCCGGCGATCTGGGCGGATCTTAATGCTGCGGGGATGGTCTCGGGCCATGCCTATTCCAAGGGGCTGCGCACGGTGAAGACCTGCGTGGGCAAGGACCATTGCCGCTTTGGCACCCAGGATTCCACCGGGCTTGGCATTAAGCTGGAAAAGATCCTCTGGGGGTCGTGGACACCGCATAAGGTCAAGCTGGGTGTGTCCGGTTGCCCGCGGAACTGCGCCGAGGCGACCTGTAAGGATATCGGTGTGGTCTGCGTGGACAGCGGCTATCAGATCGGGGTCGCCGGGGCCGCCGGCATGGATGTGAAAGAGACCGAGCGTCTGGCCGATGTCGCCTCGGAGCAGGAGGCGATCGACCTCACGATTGCCTTCATGCAGCTGTTTCGCGAGAACGCCAAATATCTCGACCGTCCCTATAAATGGGTCGCCAAGGTCGGGCTTGACTGGGTCAAGGAAAGGGTTGTCGACGATCTGGCAGAACGCGCCCGCCTGATCGAGGCGTTTGAGCTGTCTCAGTCCATTTATCGCAAAGACCCGTGGGCCGAACATGTGGCCGAGAAGGCATCGCGTTACGCGCCGCTTGCGGACCTGACATTGGAGGCAGCGGAATGAGCTGGATCGACATTGGCCCTATCGACGACGTGCCGGTTCGCGGTGCCCGCCTGATCAAAACGCAAGTGGGCTGCGTTGCTGTGTTCCGCACCGCAGAGGCAGAGGTTTTCGCGACATCCGACACCTGCCCCCACAAGAACGGCCCCCTGTCCGAGGGGATCGTCCATGATCAGAAGGTCACCTGTCCCTTGCACAACTGGGTGTTTGACCTGAATACCGGGGTAGCCTTGGGCGCGGATGAGGGGCAGATCGCGACCTATCCCGTGCGGATAGAGGCCGGGCGCATCCTGATCGACGGGGACGCCATCCGCCAGCGGAGTGCCGCCTGATGGACGGCGGCACGCGGCCTGTAACTCGGTCCACCTGCCCATATTGCGGGGTTGGATGCGGGGTACTGTTGCAGCCGGACGGGGCAGGCGGGCTGACCGTGCGGGGTGACCCGGATCATCCGGCGAATTTCGGGCGGCTGTGTTCCAAAGGGTCTGCGCTTGGGGAAACGGTCGGGCTTGAGCAGCGGTTGCTGTCGCCCGTGGTGGACGGGCATGAGGCAGGGTGGGACACCGCGCTGCAGCATGTTGCGGATCGGTTTTCAGACACCATCGCGCAGCACGGCCCTGACAGCGTGGCCTTCTATGTCTCGGGTCAGTTGTTGACCGAGGATTACTATGTCGCCAACAAGCTGATGAAAGGCTTCATCGGTTCGGCCAATATCGACACCAATTCGCGGCTTTGCATGGCATCGACCGTGGCGGGGCACAAGCGGGCCTTTGGCACCGACACTGTGCCAGGCACTTATGACGATCTCGATCAGGCGGATCTGGTGGTGCTGGTAGGCTCGAACCTCGCCTGGTGCCACCCGGTGCTGTATCAGCGCCTTCTGGCGGCGCGCAAGGCGCGGGGAACGCGGATCGTGGTGATCGACCCGCGCCGCACGGCCAGCTGCGACGGGGCCGATCTGCATCTGGCCCTGGCGCCGGGCAGCGATGTGGCGCTGTTCAACCGGCTTCTGGCCGATATCGCCGAGGCCGGGGCGACGGATCCCGACTTCCTGTCGCATGTCACCGGGGCCGAGGCGGCCTTTGAGGCCGCAAAACAAGACGACGCGTCTGTTACCGGCTTGTCCGAAGATCAACTGGCCGCCTTTACGCGGCTCTGGATTGGCACCGAACGTGTGGTCACGATCTTTAGCCAGGGGGTGAACCAGTCGACCAGCGGATCGGACAAGGTGAATGCGATCCTCAATTGCCACCTTGCCACCGGTCGCATTGGCCGTCCCGGCATGGGGCCGCTTTCGGTCACGGGACAGCCGAACGCCATGGGTGGACGAGAGGTCGGCGGTCTTGCCAATATGCTCGCCTGCCATCTGGACCTTGAAAATGCCGATCACCGGTCGGTGGTTCAGGGGTTTTGGAAGTCCCCCTCGATGCCAGACCGGCCGGGCCTGAAGGCCGTGGATATGTTCCGCGCTGTTGCCGACGGAAAGATCAAGGCGCTTTGGGTCATTCATACCAATCCTGCGGTGTCCATGCCCGATGCGGATGCCGTGCGCGATGCCATCGCGGCCTGCCCGTTCACGGTGGTCAGCGACATCACCGCCCGGACCGATACTGCGCGCCTGGCCGATGTGCTGCTGCCCGCCTCGGCCTGGGCCGAGAAAGACGGAACGGTCACCAATTCCGACAGGCAGATCAGCCGCCAGCGTGCCGTTCTGCCCACCCCTGGCCAATGCCGCCCGGATTGGGACATTCTGGCCGAGGTCGGACGCCGCATGGGGTGGGGCGCCGCGTTTGACTTCGCATCACCGGCAGAGATCTTCCGCGAATACGCGGCATTGTCGGGCTTTGCCGGGCGGTTGGGCCGCGACTTCGATATCTCCGGCCTCTCGGACCTGGACGATGGAGCCTATGACGCGCTGGCCCCCGTCCGTTGGCCGGTAACCGATCAGCGTTGCGGGGGCCGGTTCTTTTCTGATGGCCGATTCTTCCACCCCGACGGCAAGGGGCGCATGTTGCCGGTTCGCGCGCGCGCGCCGGTGGCCCGTCAGGACGCGCGGTTTCCGTTTCGTCTGAACACCGGTCGTGTCAGGGACCAGTGGCACACGATGACCCGCACCGGCCTGTCGCCCCGACTGTCCGCGCATCTGGCCGAACCGTTCCTGGAAATCTCTCCGGCAGATGCCGAAGAGCTTGGGCTTTCACCAGCCGATCTGGTTGAGGTCGACAGCCGCCATGGGCGGGCCATCCTGCGGGTGCGGATCACCGATACGGTCCAGAAACGGCAGGTCTTTGCGCCCATGCACTGGACGGGGGAAACAGCGCCCTCGGCCCGTATCGACGCCTTGGTTGCAGCAGAAACCGACCCCGTGTCCGGTCAGCCCGAAAGCAAGGCTGCGGTTGTCAACATCCAGCGAATGCAGGCCGCGTGGTTCGGCTTTGCCGTGTCAGCACAGCCATTGGCCCCACGCGCCGATTACTGGGCGCTGGCCCCGACGCGGGCGGGCTATCGGACAGAACTGGCGGGTTATGCCCCGGTAGAAGACTGGGAGGCCTATGCAAGCGACCTGTTCGGCCTGCCGGGACGGGCATCGGCCTCGATCATCGACCGGGCACGGGGAACCGCCCGGTTGCTGTTTGAACAGGACGGGGTGATTCAGGCCGCGTTGTTTATCGCGCCACAGCCTGTGGCGGTCATGCGTGATTACCTTGCGGGTCTGCCCGGCACCACCGAACCCGGCGCACTGCTTGGGCGTGCCCCGGCAAGCCGGCCCGATCCGGGGCCGGTTCTGTGTTCGTGCTTCTCGGTCGGGGTCAACACCATCGTCGATGCGATCGAAACCCGGGGTCTGATGAGCGTGGAGGCCATCGGCACCGCGTTGCAGGCGGGCACAAATTGCGGGTCTTGCCGGCCCGAGATCGCCGACCTGCTGGCCAGCCTCACCGAACGGGAAGCGGCAGAATGAGCCTGGCCGACCATGTCCGAACCCTTGGGCGGGGGCCGGGGCGGTCGCGGTCGCTGACCGAGGCGGAAGCGCGCGACGCCATGCAGATCATGCTGGCAGGCAACGCCGCGCCAGAGGCCATCGGCGCGCTGCTGATGCTGCTGCGGATGAAGGGCGAAACGGCCCAGGAAATCGCAGGGTTTGCCGCCGCCGCTCAGGCGTTCGGTGATCCTGGCCGTTGCGCCGATCTGGATTGGCCCGTTTACGCGGCGGGGCGTACGCGCGGGCTGCCCTGGTTTCTGCTGTCCGCGCGGTTGGTTGCTGCTGCGGGCCACAAGGTGCTGCTACATGGCTGGCGCGGCGCGGACACCCCGTTCGGGTCCGACCTGGATGCGGCAGGCATTCCGGTGGTCACAACCCCGGCGGACATCGCCGCAACGATAACGCGGGCGGGGATCGCCTATGCCCCGCTGGAGACATTTCACCCCCGCCTGTTCGCGCTGCTATCACTGCGCGAGGTGCTTGGCCTGCGATCCTGCATCAACACGGTCTGCCGCATGTTGAACCCGGCATCCGCACCGGCCAGCGTTCAGGGGGTGTTTCATCCGTCATATCGCCTGCTCCAGGCGGATGCGTCTATTCTGCTTGGCTGGCGTGCGCTGACCGTGATCAAGGGCGGTGGTGGAGAGTTTGAGCGCCATCCGTCCAAACCCGTTGCCGGATTTGGCTGTCGGTCTGGCGCCCTGTTTGAACACAGCTATCCCGCCTTGCGCGATGAAACCTGCCGCCTGGCGGAAGGCAGCAGCGCCCCGTCGCTGGCCGCACTGTGGTCGGGGGGCAGCGATGACGGTTTTGCCCGCGACACGGTGTTGGGCACCGCGGCCCTGGCCCTTGAAACGCTTGGCCATGAAGACGGGTTCGCGCTTGCCACCCGGCTTTGGGATGCCCGCGATCTTGGGCAGGCGGCCTGAAAAGGAGAAGGTCCATGAAAAGCTTTCCGATGTTTATCCGCACATCTGGCCGCCGGGTGGTGATTGCGGGCGGTGGCGAACAGGCCGCACAAAAGGCCCGGCTGATCCTGAAAACCGATGCCGATATCGTCATTGCAGCGCTTGAGCTGGATCAGGAACTGTCGGCGCTTGTCGATGCCGGGCGGGCGGTTTGGCATCGTCAGCCCATCACATCCGCGCTGTTCGACGGGGCCGCCATGGCCTTTGTCGCCAGCGGTTGTCCGGCAACGGATGCATGCCTGCACGCCCTTGCCAAGGCCGCCCGCTGCCCCGTCAACGTGGTTGACCAGCCCGCGTTATGCGACATCACCACCCCGTCGATCGTGGACCGAGATCCGGTGATCGTCGCCATCGGAACCGAGGGCACGGCCCCGGTTCTGGCGCGCAGGGTGAAAACCCAGGTCGAACAGATGCTGCCACCGCAGATCGGGGGGCTGGCCGCGCTTGCGGGCAGGCTGCGGGGTGCGGTCGCCGCACGTATCCCCCATCACAGCCGCCGGGCGTTCTGGCGATGGGTGTTCAACGATGCGCCCGCCGCGCTGTGGACCCGGGGCGAGGAACGTCAGGCTGCCGCGCTGATCAAAAGCGCTGTCGCAACAGGCCAGGCGCCGGGAACAGACAGTACCGGCAGCATTGCGCTTGTGGGGGCCGGCCCCGGTGCAAAAGACCTGCTGACCCTGCGCGCTGTGCAACGGCTGCAGGAGGCCGACGTGATCTTCTATGACCGGCTGGTTGACCCCGAGGTGCTGGAACTGGCCCGCCGGGACGCCGAGCGGATCTTTGCGGGCAAACATGTCGGCGCCCATTCCTGGCCGCAGGACCGGATTAACCGTGCGATTATCGCCGAGGCTCGTAAGGGCAGGCGTGTGGTTCGTCTGAAGTCGGGTGATCCCGGTGTTTTTGGCCGCGCCGAAGAGGAACTGCAGGCGGCGCGCGACGCCGGTCTGCCGGTTGAAATCGTTCCGGGGATCACGGCGGCATCTGCCGCTGCCTCGGCGCTTGGGCACAGCCTGACGGCACGCGGGCAGACCAATACACTGGTGCTGGCCACAGGTACGGGCCGGGAAGAGGACCCGACACCGGATTGCTGCCGCCATTCCGCCCCCGGAACCACAACCGCATTCTACATGTCGGCGCGACAAGCAGACCGCATCCGGCAGGATCTGCTAAGCCGTGGCGCGGACCCAAATTTGATGGTTGAGATTGCCGTGAACGTGTCCAAGCGGGACGAGCAGCTTCATCAGGTGGTTCTGAATGACCTGCCCGGCTATCTGCGACAACAGGGCATCGACGGGTGTGCCGTGCTGCTGGTGATCTGGCCAAAGCACTTGGTTCGGCAGCCGGTCGATCAGCGGCCAGCCCCCATCCCGGCAGGCGCGGAGCGTGTGTTGCTGGCCAGCCATGGCTAAAGGCGCGGCCGTTTCTACCCTTCAGGGGCGTCCATGCTTAGAGGAAGATGTCATCCACGGGTCAGAACCACTGGCCCGGTTCCATCAATCCCAGTTCCATCAATTGACGGGATGACCAGTAGAACCGCGCTGATTTGTGCCAGCGAAAGCTGTCGACATCGTGGCGGGAACCGGGGTTGCTGCGCAGGGCCTTTGCCACCCGGAAGGAACAGACCGCGGCCGACAGGGAATGGTGCCAGGGGCAGGAATAGGTGTTCATTTCCTCGATGGACAATGTGTTGTCCCCCCGCAGGTACAGACCTTCGACCGCCTGGAACAGCGCTGGCCGGTCGATGCGGCGTTTGGCCTGGGGGACGTGTTCCTCGAACCGCCAGCGTAGCCCGCCATAGAAATTGAGTTGCCGTTCCAGAACCTGATCGTGATCGTTCCGGCGGGTGTCGGCGTAGTAGCCCGAACTGTCCAGATGCGCGGTTTCCAGCGATACGGCATTGGGGCAGGTGGTCAGATCTTCGGCATAAAGATCGACAACATAGCCCAGAACGGAATTACGCCGCTCTTCCGTGACGAAGGCCAGTGCTTCGCCCACCCGGCGCTGTTCGCAAAACGGGAAGAACAGGTATTCGGCGTTATAGCAGAAGTGAATCCATTCCCCCGGCACCAGCTTGATCAGCGTGTTGACGGCGGCTTGGGCGGTGCCGGGCTGTCGCGTGGGGTGGCGGATGACGTCGATGATATCGGGGTCCGCGACGGCTTCGGGCATCTCCACGTCCTCGGGTGCCAGCAGGAAGATGCGGCGAAACCCCAGATGGGTCGCGTGATCCAGCGTCGAGGCCAGCTCTGTCGCGTCCTCTGCGATCACGATGGCAAAGGGCCCCTTGCCGAGCGGATTGCGCATCGCGTTGGTTCTAAATTGGTCGAGGGATGAGTGGTTCATCTGCTGGTTTCTTGTTCTTGCTGCCCGCGCATAGTCTGCCCTCAGGGTTGCGATTTTGCAAACGCCTCTCGCTGCCCGGATTGAAGCAGCCGGGCGCTTGCGCTACATGCGGCCTGAAACCCGACAGGAGCCCGCCCCATGTCCGCGCCCAAGAAGCTGTTCGTCAAGACCTATGGCTGCCAGATGAATGTCTATGATTCCGAGCGCATGGCCGAGGCGCTTGGGTCCGAAGGGTATGTGCAGGTGAAGACCGCGGAAGAGGCGGACATGATCCTGCTGAACACCTGTCATATCCGCGAAAAGGCCGCCGAAAAGGTCTATTCCGAGCTTGGCCGGATGAAACCCCTGCGCGATGCCAATCCGGACCTCAAGATCGGCGTCGCGGGTTGCGTGGCGCAGGCCGAGGGCGAAGAGATCATGCGCCGTCAGCCAATGGTCGACCTGGTCGTGGGCCCGCAGACCTATCACCGGCTGCCCGCAATGACGCGCGCGGTAGAGGCTGGGGAAAAGGCGCTCGACACCGACTTTCCGGAAGAGGACAAGTTCCTGCACCTGCCCAAGGCGCGCAAGGCAGGGCGCGGGCCGACGGCGTTTCTGACCGTACAGGAAGGCTGCGATAAATTCTGTGCCTTCTGCGTGGTGCCCTATACGCGCGGGGCCGAGGTCAGCCGCCCGGCAGACAGGTTGCTGCGCGAGGCGGATGACCTTGTGGAACGGGGTGTGCGAGAGATCACCCTTCTGGGTCAGAACGTGAATGCCTATCACGGGTCCGGGCCGGACGGCGAATGGGGGTTGGCGCGGCTGATCCGCGAGATGGCCAAGATCGACGGGCTGGACCGCATCCGCTTTACCACCTCGCATCCCAACGACATGGAAGACGACCTGATCGCCGCCCATGGCGATTGCGACAAGCTGATGCCTTATCTGCATCTGCCGGTTCAATCCGGGTCCGACCGCATCTTGAAGGCGATGAACCGCAAACACACGGCCGAGGAGTACATCCGCCTGATCGAGCGCATTCGCGCCGCGCGGCCCGACTTGCTGCTGTCGGGTGATTTCATCGTGGGTTTCCCCGGTGAAACGGATGCGGATTTTGAGGCGACGATGGATCTGGTTCGGACTGTCGGCTATGGGCAGGCCTATTCCTTCAAATACTCCGCCCGCCCCGGCACACCCGCCGCCGAGAAAACGCCGGTTGACGCGTCGGTGGCAGATGAACGGCTGCAACGGCTTCAGGCCCTGCTGACCGAACAGCAGCGCGCCGCGCAGGATGGTATGGTCGGGCGCGAAGTATCGGTGTTGTTCGAAAAGAAGGGCCGGATGGAGGGTCAACTTGTCGGCAAGTCCGACTATCTTCACGCGGTTCACGCAGTGGCCCCGGATCACCTGATGGGACAGATCGCACGGGTTCGGATCGTCGATAGCGGGCCGAATTCGCTGGCGGGCGAGTTGTTGGACGACTGAGAAACAAAAAACGGCCGGGCAGGGCTGCCCGACCGGATATCTACGATTACGACCCGATCAGTTGGACAGATGCCGGTGCGTCGCATGTGGCGGCGAGTCCCGGAAGATCTGCGTCAGCACCGCCTGGCTGTGGCCCGGGTTATCGACCCCATCAAGATCGCGGCACACCCGTTCCGAGATGGCATGTGCCTCGGGGAAGGTATAGCCGGCGGCCACCAGACTATCGACAAAGACCGGCTCGGGGCGATCCCAGATCACGTCCTGCCATGGTCCACGGAAGCAGCTGATCGTCACAGTGACCCGCTGCACCTGAATGTTCTGGTGCACATGGCCGTCGCTGTCATGCCAGTGGCCATGCCCATGTTCATGATACCCATCCGCTGAAAGCGGCCCGGACGACAGCAGCAGGGTGGCTGCGACCGTCAGGATTTTGCTTGCACGTTTCATTTCCCCCAATCCTTTTTACATGCCTTGTGAAAGGCGAAACCAATACACTGCTCGGCCAGGAAATGGATCGGATGTCTCTACTTGCGGTCATCCGTGCCCACTCATGCGGCAGAGTTTAACTGAACGTTAAGGTCTGTGAAGGCTTCGGCTCTGATCGGGGCGAGAACGGAAACGGTCTGGTTGGGCCAGGGGGTACTGTTGGCGCAATAGCGACAGCCGATGGGTATTTTCCAATCGTTAACCCTTTTTCGCCGCACTTCCGCCAGATTCGTCCTGATCGATTCTCGACGGGTGATTCGGCAAGGTTTCCGTGCGGCATCCCGGTTTCGGGTGCTTTTCGGACTTCCCAAACCGGGACGGGCTGATAAACTGTTGCGAATAAATAGGCTTTTCCCGTCTGGCGCTGCCACGCCGTCCGGGGCTGTGTAAAGGTAACAAGGGGGGTGTCGCGGCGATGCGCGTTCTAAGTCCTGGTTTGAGATCCGTTTTCGTAACTGCGCTGGCGGTTGTGTCTACCGTCATGATGCTGGCCGGTGCTGCCTCCGCCCAAAGCGGCGGCGGTGTGACCGGCACCATTGAGCCCGGTATCTGGATCGATCCAGACGGCTGTATGCACTGGGTCGCCGATGGCGGGGTCGAAGGGTACATGACCGGACGGGTCAATCCCGAAAACGGCCTGCCGGTCTGCATGGAGATGAACACCTGCGCCGTTGCCAATACGGACACGCTGTTCGCCACCGACAGTTCGCGCCTGACCTCGGCGGGCCGTGCCCATCTGGAACAGTTCTTCAGCAGCGCCGGGGCCTTCGCCTATGCTGTCTACGGTCATACCGACAGCCGTGCCTCGGATGAATACAACATGGGGCTTTCACAGCGCCGCGCCGCGTCGGTTGCTGCCGTGGCCCGTTCGGTCGGGGCGCGTGTGGCCCGCGAAATCGGCTATGGCGAACGGCGCCCACGGGTGCCGAATACCAGCGCTGCGAACATGCAGCAGAACCGCCGTGTTGAAATCGTGTGCTACAGGTGACCCAGATGACGAGTGTATTGAAGCCGATGAAACTTCCCGCCGTTCTGGCCTCTGCCCTGGTGCTGGCCGGCTGCGTCGAATCGATCGAGGGCGTGTCCCCGACCAATGATCCCGCGCCGGTGCGCGCCATCGCGCAGGACAGGGGCCGCGACGCGGGCAGCCTGACCCAGCTTGAGGCCGGGATCTGGGTCGACCCGGACGGGTGCCAACACTGGATCGTCGATGATGGTCTGGAAGGCTATATCGACGCCCGCCGCGATCCGGTCACTGGCCTGCCGGTCTGTACACCAATCGCGCCCCCGGGCTCCATCGTGGGCGACGCCGGGGCCGGGGCGGCCGGGCTCCGCGATTGGGTGCCGAACCGGCGCTGAGGGACGATCAATTCTCAATATTTCCAATAACGGGCGGTGCCGCATCGGTGCCGCCCGTTTCCATATTGCTCGGCAAATCATCACGATATGGGGAAATCGCAACGAAGTGCCCACAAGTGGTTGCGTTGCCCCCGCTCTGTTGCCACACTGGTTTCATAACCTCGATGCTGGAGACCCCATTGGCGACCACCACGCTGCCTCCGCCCCCCGCTGATGACACTCTGGAACGTGTTCTGGAATTCCCTGAAAATCGGCTTCTGATCGAACTATGCGGCGAATTTGACCGCAATCTCGCGCAGATAGAGCATCTGATGGATGTTCAGATCATTCGCAGGGGCAATGCCCTGGCCGTTCATGGCGGCGCACGGGATGACGCCGCGCAGGCATTGGAGGCGTTGTACAAACGCGCCGAGTCGGGGAAGTCCATCGAACCTGGTGATATCGACGCGGTGGTGCGGCTCGGCAATTCCGACGAAGGCACTGGTACGCGCGATGGTGACCAGATGGAGATGTTCCAGACCGGCGATCTGGAAATCAAGACTCGCAAGAAAACGGTCGAGCCCCGCACCAAGGCGCAGCAGGATTATGTGCGCGCCCTATTCACGCATGAGCTGGCCTTCGGGATCGGCCCTGCGGGCACGGGCAAGACCTATCTTGCTGTCGCCGTGGCGGTGAACCAGATGATCAACGGTCATGTGGATCGCATCATCCTTAGTCGCCCGGCGGTGGAAGCGGGCGAGAAGCTGGGCTATCTGCCCGGCGACATGAAGGACAAGGTCGATCCCTATATGCAGCCGCTCTATGACGCGCTGAACGATTTCCTGCCGGGCAAGCAATTGGCCAAGCTGATCGAGGAAAAGCGGATCGAGATTGCGCCGCTGGCGTTCATGCGCGGACGGACGCTGTCGAATGCCTATGTGGTGCTGGACGAGGCACAGAACGCCACGTCGATGCAGATGAAGATGTTCCTGACCCGGCTGGGGCAGGGCAGCCGCATGGTGATCACGGGCGACCGCAGTCAGATCGACCTGCCGCGCGGTGTGACCAGCGGTTTGCGAGAGGCCGAGCGCATTCTCGGAGGGATCAAGGGCCTCAGCTTCAACTATTTCACTGCCAAGGATGTGGTGCGTCACCCGATGGTGGCCAGGATCATCGAAGCCTATGACGCCGACGATCCGGCAGAGCGCGGGTGAGGGAAAAATCTTGCAACAAGATTTTTCGGAAGCAGCAAAAATCTTCCTGAAGATTTTTGGAGTAGGGAAGAATTTTGGGCAAAATTCTTCTTGTGGATGCGTGCCATGAGCGATGCTGCGCTTGTCGATATCGTCATTGAGGCTTCGGAATGGGATGCGGAGGAGTTGGAGGCTCTGGCAAACCGCGCCTGTTCAGCCGCGCTGACAGGGCTTGGCCTTGCCCCTGCGTGTTTTGAGATCGCCTTGCTGGCCTGTGACGATGCCCGGATTGCCGAGTTGAACGGTGACTTCCGGGCAAAGCCTACGGCCACCAATGTCCTCTCCTGGCCATCAGAAGATATTGAGCTGCCTCTGGGGGAAAGCCCGGACCTGCCTGACCCTGAATTGGATGGACCGCCACACGAATTGGGCGATATCGCCATTGCCTATCAGACCTGCGCCCGCGAGGCTGAAGAGCAGGGAAAGCCATTTGCCGACCATGTCAGCCATTTGCTAGTCCATGCGACCCTGCATCTGTTGGGTTTTGATCACATAAATGACCCCGATGCCGCCCATATGGAGGCAATCGAGACGCGTATCCTTGCAACCATGGGCATCCCTGACCCATATTAGGGCCAACGGGTTCTCAGGCCCGGCCCATGTCCTTGGAAAGGATCCATGAACGACTCCCCCGAGTCTTCCTCTAGCGCAGCGCAAGGCGCGCAGGAGGCGGACGACAGTTCTGACCAGAAACCCGGCCTTCTGGCCCGGCTCTTTGGCAACGCCCAATCCCCCGAACAATCCGAGACCAGCGGTCATTTGGAACATCCTGCCGGATCAGCGGCCCATGCGGCCATTTCGGTCTATAATCTGCGCCGGATGCGGCTTGATGATGTCGCTGTGCCGCGGGCCGAAATTACGGCCGTGCCCGTCGATATCGCGCTGGATGATCTGGTGAAAGTGTTTCGAGACAGCGGCTTCACGCGCTTGCCGGTCTATGAGGGCACGCTGGACACCCCGACCGGTCTTGTCCATCTCAAGGATCTCGCGCTCACCTATGGGTTCAATGGCGGTGGCAAGCCGATCAATCTCAGTACGATGTTGCGGCCCTTGCTCTTCGCACCTCCTTCGATGCCCATCGGGGTGATGTTGCAGAAGATGCAGAGCGAGCGGATTCATATGGCTTTGGTGATCGACGAATATGGCGGAGTCGACGGTCTGGTGACGCTGGAGGATCTGATCGAACAGATCATCGGCGAGATTGAAGATGAACATGATGTCGAGGAAGACAAGCTTTGGACCGAAGAGGCCCCGGGCTGCTGGCTGGTCCGGGCCCGTGCGCCACTGGACGAGTTCGAAAAGGCGGTCGGCGTCAATCTGACCGAGGGTCTGGACGATGAGGAAATCGACACGCTTGGCGGTCTGGTCTTCGTGCTGACGGGCCGCGTCCCCGCCAGGGGCGAAGTGGTGCCGCATCCAGCGGGGCCAGAGTTTGAGATCGTCGATGCCGATCCGCGCCGGATCAAGCGGTTGCGCGTGCGTCTGCCCAAGGGGCAGGCCGGGTGACACGGGCCGCGGGCTGGGTATCGTCGTGCACCATGCGTCAACGCCTGGCGCTGGCATTCGGGGCGGGGGTGGTTTCGGCGCTCGGGCTTGCCCCGTTCAACCAGCCTTTGCTGGCGCTTTTGGGCCTGGCCGGGCTGTGCCTGGTCCTGATGCCGGTGGAAACGGTGAAATCGGCGTTCTGGACGGGGCTGGCCGGGGGGATTGGTTATTTCGTCCTGTCCCTGCATTGGATCGTGGACCCCTTCTTTGTCGATCCGTGGCGGCATGGCTGGATGGCGCCCTTTGCACTTGTCCTGATGTCGGCGGGCCTGGCTCTATTCTGGGCCGGGGCTGCGGTGGCTGCCTTGCGCTTTGGGCGATCCGGACCTGGCAGAATGATCCTGTGGGCCCTGTTCCTGACGGTGGCCGAGATTCTGCGGGCCTCTGTTCTGACGGGGTTCCCCTGGGCGCATCCGGGGCATATCTGGATTGGTAGTCCGCTGATGGGGCTTGCGGCTTGGATCGGGCCACATGGGCTGACCCTGCTGACCCTGTTATTGGCCGTGGGACTGGCCGCCGCGCTGTGGTCGCGGCCGATGCTGGCGGGACTGCCCGCAGCGGTGTTGGCTGCTGCGTTCGGCCTTGCTGCCCTGATCCCCTCCGCCCCGGTTGCAGGGGCGGATGCTGCGATCGTTCGTCTTGTCCAACCCAATGCGCCGCAGCATCTGAAATGGCAGCCCGAGATGATTCCGGTGTTCTTTCGCAGGTCCCTGGATTTGACCGCCTCCGAACCCCAGCTGGACCGCCCCCCCGACCTGGTGATCTGGCCGGAAACTGCCTTGCCGGCATTGTTGCGCAATTCGGATCCGTGGCGAGAGGCGATCGGCGTGGCTTCAGGCGATGCGCGGGTGATTGTCGGCGGGCAACGATTGCAGGGGGGGATGGTGCGAAATTCGCTGTTCCTTTTGGAAAACGACGGCGCATTGGCGGCAACCTATGACAAGCACCACCTCGTTCCCTTTGGTGAATATATTCCGCTGACCGGATTGGCCCGTGCGGCTGGTCTGCGCGGCTTGGCCGAGGTTGCAGGGGCGGGCTATACGCCAGGGTCAGGGCCGGATCTGCTGGATCTCGGGCCGCTTGGGCGGGCCTTTCCGATGATCTGCTATGAAACGATCTTTCCTGCCTACATTCGGCAGGTGGACCGCCCCGATTGGCAAATCCAAATCACCAACGATGCCTGGTTCGGCAATTTTTCGGGACCATACCAACATCTTGAACTGGCGCAGCTGCGCGCGGTTGAGCAGGGGCTTCCGCTGCTTAGGGCCGCAAATACGGGCGTCTCTGCGGTGATTGACGCGCGTGGGCAGGTTCTGGCGTCCCTGCCGCTTGGCGAATATGGGGCGCTTGACGTCCGGCTTCCACCCGCATTGACCGCCACGTTTTACGCGCGGACCGGGGATTGGCCAGTGGCGGCGGTCCTGATTGCCCTGATTGGCGCAGCTCTGCTTCGTGCCCGCAAAAATGCGGCATTGATCCCGTGACGCAAAGCGCGTAAGGCCCAGTCATAACCGCCCCACAACGGCTTCCTGGCGTGGCGGCGATAACAGGTAATGGAGCACTTCCCATGTCGCGCAATAACTACATCTTTACCTCCGAATCTGTTTCGGAGGGCCACCCCGATAAGGTCTGTGACCGCATTTCAGACGCCGTGCTTGACGCGTTTCTGGCGCAAGAGCCGGAAGCCCGCGTCGCATGTGAAACCTTTGCCACCACCAACCGCGTGGTGATCGGAGGAGAGGTCGGCCTGTCAGACCAGGCCAAACTGGCCGAGTATATGGGCCGCATCGACGAGATCGCCCGCGATTGTATCCGTGACATCGGCTATGAGCAGGACAAGTTCCATTGGCAGACCGTCGAGGTCACCAACCTGCTGCACGAACAATCCGCCCATATCGCCCAAGGCGTTGACGCGGCCGCCAACAAGGACGAAGGCGCCGGCGATCAGGGCATCATGTTTGGCTATGCCACCACTGAAACGCCGGATCTGATGCCTGCGCCGATCCAGTATTCTCATGCGATCCTGCGCCGTCTGGCCGAGGTGCGCAAATCGGGTCAGGAACCCGCACTTGGCCCCGATGCCAAATCGCAGCTTTCGGTGCGGTATGAAGATGGTAAACCGGTCGAGGTGACCTCTATCGTGCTGTCCACCCAGCATTTGGATGCGGCGCTGACTTCGGATGATGTGCGTGCCATTGTCGAACCCTATATCCGCGATACGCTGCCTGATGGCTGGGTCACCGGTGCCACCGAATGGCATGTGAATCCGACTGGCAAGTTTGTGATCGGTGGCCCTGACGGGGACGCAGGTTTGACGGGCCGCAAGATCATCGTCGATACCTATGGCGGCGCGGCCCCCCATGGCGGCGGTGCGTTTTCCGGCAAGGATCCAACCAAGGTGGACCGGTCCGCAGCCTACGCGGCGCGCTATCTTGCCAAAAACGTCGTGGCTGCGGGCCTTGCGGAACGTTGCACCCTACAACTGTCCTACGCCATCGGCGTGGCCAAGCCGCTGTCGATCTACGTGGACACCCACGGCACCGGTCAGGTGCATGAAGCCGCGATCGAAAAGGCCGTTGCCCAGTGCATGGACCTGACCCCGCGCGGCATCCGCATGCATCTGGGCCTGAACAAGCCGATTTTCCAGCGCACCGCGGCCTATGGCCATTTCGGGCGCGCACCCGAGGCGGATGGTGGTTTTTCCTGGGAAGAGACCAATCTGATCGACGCCCTGAAAGCCGCCGTTTAATCGGAACGGCAACCTGTGATACAGAGGATCGGCGCCCCGCTACGGGCGCCGATTTCATTTTCAGGAGATCCTCGGATGACCACCTCTGGCCAGCCTTACACGCTGAAATTCATGCAGCACTACGCCATATTCGCAGCCACGATTGCGATCATTATCTATATCCTCATCTATGTTGTTGGCCTGCGGCTTGACGGGTCCATCCTGCGCGGGGCCATGATTGGGGGCAGCATCGGGGCCATGATCGTGCCCTTTCAATGGTTCGCGCAACGGTTCCGCGACAACGAAGGGCGCCGGACAACCGGCGGTGAGGCCTGGAAATTTGCCTTTGTCTGGTCGGCCCTGGCGATGCTGGTTCATGCGCTGATCGCGGTTGCGCTGTTCGTCATCGGCTGGCGTTTCCCCGGGGTGCTACCACAGGAACAGGGGCAGATGGTGGGCGTGCTGATTGCCGTGGGCCTGTTTTTGCAGGTGCCGATCTTCCGGCTGTTCATCTGGTCCGCCTTTAGTGGGATCGAAGCGCGCGAGCGCCGCGCGCGGGGCGGTTGAGGCCGGTGCGCAATACGGGTATGTCCCGCGCCTGACCCGGCAACCGAGGCAACAGCGTGACCGACCATCCCAAGCATCCCAAGGCCCCGTGGCGCAATTTCTATGGCCGCCGCAAGGGCAAGCATCTGCGTGACAGCCAGGAAACCTATCTGCAAGAGGATCTGGTTGGCCTCAGCCCCGGGCCGGTGGATTGGGATGTAAACCCGGATCGGACCCCGCTTGACCCCCGCGCGATCTTCGGCGGACGGGATGTCTGGCTGGAGGTGGGCTTTGGCGGCGGCGAACATATGGTCCATCAGGCCGCGCGCAACCCCGATGTGGGGATCATTGGCTGCGAACCTTATATCAACGGGGTTGCCATGCTGCTTGGTAAGATCCGAGAGGCAGGGGTCAGCAACCTGCGGGTTCATCCCGGCGATGCGCGCGATTTGTTCGATGTGCTGCCAGAGGCGAGTATCTCGCGCGCGTTTCTCCTCTACCCCGACCCGTGGCCCAAGAAGAAACACCACCGCCGCCGGTTTGTAACAGCCGAGCACTTGGTGCCGCTTGCACATGTCCTGAAACCCGGCGCCATCTTTCGCGTTGCCACGGATATCCCCGACTATGTCCGCCAAACGCTGGAACAGGTGCCCCGACATGGGTTCGAATGGCTGGCTGAGGGTCCGCAGGACTGGCGGGATCCTTGGGGTGATTGGCTGTCCACACGCTATGAACAGAAGGCCCTGCGCGAAGGGCGCACCCCCCATTATCTGACCTTTCGCCGGACCTGATCGGGCGTCCTGTTCCGCTATGCGCCCCCGTTCGCTATACTGAACGTGCCTGAAACCCAGGTCTGCAACCGGAAAGCCGCGCGATGAAAAACCTCACGACCGCACCCGTGCTGACGACAGGGCGTTTGATATTGCGAGGACCCGACCGGAGCGATCTGCCGGGTTTCACCCGCTTCATGACCAGTGCCCCGTCGATGAAAGCGCAGGGTGAGACGGTCTCAGCGGAACAGGCTTGGTTCGGGTTTATGATCGGTATCGGCCACTGGCATTGGCACGGCTTTGGGTTTTTTACGGTCACGCTACAGCAGACGGGGCAGCCCGTCGGCCGCGTGGGCCTGATCAAGCATTCCAACTGGCCGGAGGTAGAGCTGGCCTGGCATCTCTTCGACGGTGCAGAGGGACAGGGCTTTGCAACGGAAGCTGCGATGGCCGTCAAGAAATGGGCCCGCGAGGATCTGGGGTTGGATCGGCTATATAGCTACATAGATCGCGGGAATACGCGGTCACAGGCTGTGGCAAAGAGGTTGGGTGCCACCACGGACGGAACGCAGGCGCCCCATGAACCAGAGGCGGAGATATGGGTTCATTCCATGGAAAGTCATTGACCCAAGCCGCTGAGGATTAGCCAGGCCGCCTTGGGGACAGGCTGTGCGCTTGTCCGGCCCTGTTTCGGGGATCTGGGCGGGGGACCGGTGTCTGAATATTGCCCCGGGAAGAACAGTGGTGGACGCCCCCCCTGTCAGGCGCTATCACCCGGCCCGAACCCCTAGCAGGAGACGCGCCCATGTCCGGCCACGGCAGCCCCGTTCCCATGACTTCGCACCCCTCGGGGCCGCTTTCGGGCATTGCCAATGTGCCCGGCGACAAGTCCATTTCCCACCGCAGCTTGATCCTGGGGGCGATGGCCGTGGGCGAAACCCGGATCACCGGCCTGTTGGAAGGCCAGGATGTGCTGGACACCGCCAAGGCGATGCAGGCGTTTGGCGCGGATGTGGAGCGCTTGGGCGAGGGCGAGTGGCGCGTGTATGGCGTGGGGGTCGGCGGCTTTGCCGAACCAGACAACGTGATCGATTGCGGCAATTCCGGCACCGGCGTGCGGCTGATCATGGGGTCGATGGCGACCTGCCCGATCACCGTCACCTTTACCGGCGATGCCAGCCTCAACAAGCGGCCTATGGCACGGGTCACTGATCCCCTCTCGCTGTTCGGGTGCCAGTCGGTCGGGCGCGCGGGCGGGCGGCTGCCGATGACGCTTGTGGGCGCGGCGGACCCCGTGCAGGTGCGCTACACGGTGCCCGTGCCGTCGGCGCAGGTGAAATCGGCGGTGCTGCTGGCGGGGCTGAATGCGCCCGGTCAGACCGTGGTGATCGAGAAAGAGGCGACCCGCGACCACACGGAACGGATGCTGGCGGGGTTCGGGGCCGAAATCTCGGTGGAAGACACCGAGGAGGGCCGCGTTATCACCCTCACTGGCCAGCCCGAGCTGAAGCCGCAGACCATCGCCGTGCCGCGCGACCCATCTTCCGCGGCCTTCCCGGTCTGTGCGGCGCTGATCGTACCGGGGTCAGATGTGCTGGTGCCCAATATCGGCCTGAACCCGACGCGGGCAGGGCTGTTCTATACTCTGCAAGACATGGGCGCGGATCTGGTCTTTGAGAACATGCGCGAGGAAGGTGGCGAACCTGTCGCCGATCTGCGTGCGAAATATTCGCCCGACATGACAGGCATCGAAGTTCCGCCCGCCCGCGCCGCGTCGATGATCGACGAATATCCGATCCTGTCCGTGGTTGCCGCCAATGCCACCGGGCAGACGGTTATGCGAGGCGTCAAGGAATTGCGCGTCAAGGAAAGCGACCGGATTGACGCGATGGCCGTGGGTCTGCGCGCCAATGGGGTGGAGGTCGAGGACGGCCCCGATTGGTGGACCGTCACCGGCAAGGGCGCGGGCCAAGTGCCGGGCGGCGGGCTGACCGCAAGCCATCTGGACCACCGCATCGCCATGTCCTTCCTCTGCCTTGGCATGGCGGCGCAAAACCCGGTGCGGGTCGATGACGCCAGCCCCATCGTCACCAGCTTCCCGATTTTTGAACCGTTGATGGCCAGCCTTGGCGCCGAGCTGGAGCGCACAGGCGCCTGAAACGTCGCTTTCCGACGTGACACCGTGGCGGGGCCGTGCTGTCCTTGCTCCACCGTCACGGAAAGGAGCCGCGATGATCACTGGATGTTGCCCTTGTGGGGCGGTCCGCTATCGGATCGAGGTGCCGATAGGCCCCGTCACCCCCTGTCACTGCACCCAATGCCGGAAATCTACCGGCCATTTCAGCGCCGCAACCCCGGTCAAGTGGGACGATCTTGCGCTGGAGGGTGATCTGACCTGGTACGAGTCCTCCCCCGGCAAGGCACGGCGCGGGTTCTGCGGGACCTGTGGCAGCTATATGATATGGGAAGAGTTCGACGGGCTGGCTTATGTATCGGCCGGGACGATGGACAATCCCACTGGTCTGCGGGTCGACGCGCATATTTTCTATGCAAACAAAGGTGATTACTATCGTTGTGATGATGGCGTGCCCTGTTACACACAGGGCCGGTCAAGTGAACAGGTGGCGCCATGACCACCGGGTCCTGCCTGTGTAGCGCCGTCCGCTTTGCCGTATCCGGGCCGCTGCGTCCGATCATCGCCTGCCATTGCGCCCAGTGCCGCAAAACATCTGGCCACCACGTGGCCGCCACATCGGCGCGCCGCGACCACGTTTCGGTGGTGGGTGACGTGACGTGGTTCCAATCCTCCGCCACCGCCCGCCGCGGGTTCTGCGGGGTCTGTGGCAGCAATCTGTTCTGGGATGGCTCTGGCGAGAATATGTCGATTTTCGCAGGCAGCATTGATGGGGCGACAGGGTTGCAGGTCGCGGGCCACATCTTTTGTGAATTCAAGGGCGACTACTATGACATTCCCGCCGATGTGCCACAGGCCGAGGGCTATGACCCGATGCTGACGACGATGGTGAAAACCTAGCGCTATTCGGCTGCAATCCGGGGGGCACGAGCCATGGCGTTTTCGGGCAGGCGGTCTTCGCTGCCCCAAAAGGCGGCAACGGTCGGGCCCGCGCGCAGGCGTCTGGATCTGATGAAGTCCGGCACTTCGCGTAGAACCACGCGGCGGCCCATGCGGGTGTACCACCGCATCGCATGGCGCATGTCGGGATCGGGATGGGCCCAGACCCGCCACAATGCGCGCGGCCGCAGTTGCAGCACAATCTCGATGGCCTTGACCCACAGGAACACGCGCCAGGCGGGGACATTCGGAGTTTCCAGGACCTGATGTTTGTAGTCCCATTTCCGCAGATCGCCTTCGATCACCCGCCGGTGGCGCGAGGCGTCGAAGAACGGGGTCCAGCGATGCGGGGTGGCGTAAACGGACATGATCTGATCCGCGTCATAGGCCAGCAACGTGCGCATCAAGCGCCAGTAATCGCGGTCGGTTTCTTCTTCGAACCCGACGGCGAAGGTGCACAGGCCGATCATGCCATGGGCGCGCAATAGCCTGATTGCCTCTCGATCCTTTGACCGGGTGCCGCCCTTTTTGACCGCTTGCAGCGTCGCCTCGTCCGTTCCTTCCAGCCCCAACAAAAAGCGCAGCACACCCGCCTGTTTATAGAGCGGCAGGATCGCGGCATCGCGCACGATATCGTCGGCCCGGGTCGAGCCGATGATCGTAACCTTCACGTCTTCGGCAATCAGCGCCTCCAGAAAGGCGCGCCATGCCTTGGGGCTGGAGGTCGGGTTTTCATCGGCCAGGTTGATCAGCTCCACGCCGTGTTCGCGCACCAGCCATGCAATCTCGGCGGCGAACTTGACCGGGTCGCGGTGACGCCAGCGGGTCCAGAACCCGCGCTGGCCGCAATAGGTGCACAGATGCGGGCAACCGCGCGAGAATTGCAGGATGACCGAGCGTTTGCCGCCCCAGTAAGAGTAGTTTTCAAAGTCGATCAGGTCCCACCCGATCCGATGCGCATCCAGATCGCTCAGCATTGGCGCAGGGCGGGTGGCGTTCGGCTGCCCGCTCTTGCGAAAAGCGATGCCGGGGACGCTTTCCAGCGGTGTCCCCGTCTCCAGCGCTTCGATCAGGGCCGGCGCGGTTTTCTCGCCCTCGCCGCGCACGATCAGGTCTATCTGTGGCACGGCGGTCAGCACGTCCTGCCAATGATAGGTGGGAAAGACACCGCCATAGATGATGGTCAGATCCGGCTGCGCCTGCTTTAGTGCCTTAACGATGTGCACCACAGTTGGATGGGCAGAGGTGGAGCCGGAATGCCCGATCAGCACCGCGTCGGGTTTGTCGCACAACGTGGCTTCGGTGATCTCGGGCAGGGGCATCGGCCCAAGGTCTGCATTGACCAGACGGACGTCATGGCCCGCGTCGATCAGCGGCCCACCGATGCAAAGCAAACCGAAGGGAGGCAGGTTTTCGCGGGGCACCCGGCTGCCAATGGCGGAATGAGGCGGGTGTAGAAGAACGATACGCATCAAGACTGAAACCGGGTGACGTTTATTTCTGGACAGGCTAACAGGGTGATCCGCGAAGTCTATGAGGAACCACAAATGGCATTCACAGTGGCAATCGACGGGCCCGCAGCGGCGGGTAAGGGCACCATCGCGCGGGCGGTGGCGGATCATTTCGGCTTTGCCTATCTGGACACTGGGCTGCTCTATCGCGCCGTGGGACAACGGATGTTGGATGGCGAGGACCCGGTCGACGCGGCCAGGGCGCTGCAGGCAGAGGATCTGGAACATCCCGACCTGCGTGGGGCCGAGGCCGCGCAGGCCGCCAGCAAGGTTGCGGTGATCCCCGAGGTACGGGCGGCCCTGCTGGATTTCCAGCGCGCTTTTGCCCGGCGGATGGGCGGCGCGGTTCTGGACGGGCGCGACATTGGCACGGTGATCTGTCCCGAGGCGGAGGCCAAGCTCTATGTCACCGCCTCCGACGAAACCCGCGCCGGGCGGCGACATAAGGAATTGCTGGATCGGGGCCGTGAGATTAGCTTTGAACAGGTGCTGACCGAACTGCGCGAACGCGATGCGCGCGACAGCGAACGGGCCACGGCCCCGCTGAAGCCCGCCGAGGATGCCGTGATGATTGATACGTCGGAAATGACGATTGAGCAGGCATTCGTCGCCGCGATTACCGTAATCTCACAAAGGATGCCGTGATGCGTCATATCAAGCTTGGCCAAAGCGGTCCGCAGGTCTCGTGTCTGGGGATCGGCGCAATGTCGTTTTCGGATTTCTACGGGGCCACGACCGAGGCGAACTCTTTCGCCATTCTTGATGAAGCCATGGCAGCGGGGGTGACGCATATCGATACCGCCAATGTCTATGGCATGGGGCGGTCGGAAGGGACGATCGGCGACTATCTCAGGGCGCGACCTGAGGCGCGGGATCACTTTACCATCGCCACCAAGGCAACGATCACCCGGGATGCGGATGGCAACCGCATCCTCCGCAACGATCTGGAACATTTGGAGGCGGAGCTGGATGCGAGCCTCAAGCGGCTCGGGGTGGAGGCGGTGGACCTGTTCTATGCACATCGTCGGGACAAGTCGCGCCCCATCGAGGAGACCGCCGACGCGCTTGGCGCATTGGTGAAGAAGGGCAAGGCCAAGGCTATCGGCCTGTCCGAGATTGCGCCCACAACGCTGGCGCGTGCCCATGCGGTGCATCCGATTGCGGCGGTGCAGTCGGAATATTCGCTGTCCACCCGATCACCGGAACTGGGGCTGATCCAGGGCTGCGCGCGGGTCGGGGCGACCTTTGTGGCGTTTTCGCCCGTGGGTCGGTCTTTCCTGACCGATACGCCACTAAGCTGGGATGCGGTGCAGGGCTTGTCCTTTCTGGTGTCCAATCCGCGCTTTTCCCCAGAAGCCTACCCCGCCAACATTGCCGCGACCGATGCATTCCGGGCTCTGGCAGCCGATATGGGCACCTCTGCCGCTGCGCTGGCCATTGCCTGGGTGCTGGCACAGGGTGACCATATGCTGCCCATTCCAGGCACCCGGTCGGTGGACCATTTCCGCCAGCATATCGAGGGGGCCAACCTGACCCTGTCGGAAAGCGACCTAGCGGCCATTGACGCGGTGCTGCCCGCCGGCTGGGCGCATGGCGACCGCTATTCCGAGGAACAATGGGTCGGGCCGGAACGTTTCTGCTGAACCGGCAACAAAAGGGGCCCGGTGCCCCTTGATGGCATCGGAAATGTAATGATATAACATCTCGACAGTCATGGAGTTTGAGATGCTAGCCGAGAATCGTCTGCCCGTTACCGTCCTGTCCGGATTCCTTGGGGCCGGAAAAACCACCTTGCTCAATCACGTGCTCAACAACCGCGAGGGCCGCCGGGTTGCGGTCATTGTGAATGATATGAGCGAGGTGAATATCGATGCCGATCTGGTACGTGGTGAGGCCGAGTTGTCGCGCCAGGATGAGAAGCTGGTGGAAATGACGAATGGTTGCATCTGTTGCACGCTGCGCGATGATCTGCTGCAAGAAGTGCGCCGATTGGCCTCGGAAGGGCGCTTTGACTATCTGCTGATTGAAAGCACCGGAATTGCCGAGCCTCTGCCTGTTGCCGCCACCTTTGCCTTCCGCGATGAAGAGGGCGAGAGCCTGTCGGATGTGGCCGAGTTGGACACGATGGTGACGGTTGTTGATGCCGTGAACCTGCTGCGCGACTTCAGCAGTCACGATTTCCTGACAGATCGCGGGGAATCGCTGGGTAAAGAGGATGACCGGACATTGGTTGATCTGCTCACCGACCAGATTGAATTTGCAAATGTGATCGTCCTGAACAAGACGACCGAAGCGGGGCCCGACAGCACGCAGGCCGCAATGACGATCATCAAAGCGCTGAACCCGGATGCGCAGGTGATCAGCACCGACTATTCCAAGGTCGATGCGGGGCAGATCTTTGACACCGGGTTGTTTGATTTCGATCGGGCGCATGAGCATCCGCTCTGGGCAAAAGAGCTTTATGATTTTGAACATCACGTGCCAGAGACCGAGGAGTATGGAATTTCCTCCTTTGTTTACCGCGCGCGTCGCCCGTTTCACCCAGAAAAGATCCACGTGGCCCTGAATGGTAACCTGCCGGGTGTGATCCGCGCCAAGGGCCATTTCTGGATGGCGAGCCGTCCGGAATGGGTGGCCGAGTTTTCGCTGGCTGGGGCTGTTTCCTCTGTCCGGCCGCTGGGCATGTGGTGGGCGGCGGTGCCGACCGAACGTTGGCCGCAGCACCCTCAGATGCGCGAGGAACTGCTGCAGAACTGGGATGAGGATTGGGGTGATCGCCGTCAGGAACTGGTCTTTATCGGCGCCGGTCTGGATCAAGCAAAGTTGACCGCGCAACTGGATGCCTGCCTTGTGCGGGAAAACGGCAATAAGCTGGACCCGGCCTGGCAAGGCCTGAATGATCCCTTCCCAGAATGGCGTCGCAGCGCCTGATATGGGGTTTAACCGCAACCTGAATACCCAGTTGCGGCGTCGGCGTCGCGCATCCGATCCGATGCGCGACTACGACCGCTTGCCCAAGGAGTTGCGGTCTTGGCTCTCTGAGGCCTGTCTGCCTTGGAGCCCAAACTCGGCGCTGAAAATCTGGAACAAGGCGGGCGGGTGCGAGGATCCGGATGCGGCTCTGGCCCGGCTTGCCTTGGTCGAGGTGGCCACGCTGGGCCGCGAAGGGACAAAGGGGCGAAGCGCTCCGTCATAAATTACCCTTGCGCAGGGTTGTGTCGGCCTTCCTAAACCGCCGCCAACCCCTTGCAAGACAAGGCCCGAGGGTCTATACGGCCCCTCGTCAAGCAGGCGGTCAACGTCTCAACCGGGCAGGGTCGGGTCAATCCCCGGCCCTCATTCGTTTGAGGATTAGATCGAACAACGACCACCCAAAGACCGGCGGAGACAACCGCACGGCCAGAAACAACGCTAAAGGAAAAAGACGCCACATGGCTCAGAACGTATCTATGGAGGATTTCGAAGCCCTCCTGAATGAAAGCTTCGAGATTGACACGCCCCAGGAAGGGTCTGTTGTTAAAGGCAAGGTGATCGCAATCGAAGCG
>Ga0213841_1000526_pt1 | contig 39664 bp, 38 predicted proteins | sample SWPATP23_FD_160125 | JGI IMG/M metagenome (GOLD analysis project Ga0213841, IMG submission 160125) | Coastal seawater microbial communities from Marineland, Florida, United States - SWPA TP2 #3 | ecosystem: Environmental > Aquatic > Marine > Coastal | place: USA: Florida | collected 2016-08-14 | reverse complement strand
GATGCCGGGATCGACAGCATCATCGAACGCTTCGATCGGCTTGCGAAGAAATGGGCCCCGCGGCCCCGCAAACCCAAGCCTACGATCTGAGAGACGCCAGCGACCGCGGCCTACGCCGGATGGTTACCCTCAATGGGCCGATCGGTTGGGAGAAGCTGAAGCAACCGGAACACATCGTTCCGGTGCTTCCTGATATCGTTGCCCTTGGCATTCCCGTCTCCATCGTCCTTTCGCTGAGACAGGTCGACGAATGCTCTGGCCTTGAACGGGATGAGCAGGCGCTCATCGAGAACAAGAATATCGTCAATGGCGCGACGGCTCTCGAGGAGTGCCTCGTAGTAGTCCGTGTCCAGCAGGATCGCGGAAAGGCTCAGGGTTTCGTCCGAAACCTCTACCACCGTCAACCCCGCATCCTTCGGAATTTCCAGCGCTTCTGGTTTGCGCGCAAAGAGCTCGAGCATCGCTGGATACGATGGGTCGCTCGGCTTGTGGAACCTGTAGAACTCCCGGCGGCCATTGCTGCGTTCGCGCGCCTGGTAGCCTCCGCTATCCAGGAAGGCCTTCAGGGACTGTGCGAAGGACGGATCCACGACCTCTACGCAGAGAACCATGTCGATGTCGTTGGTCTGGCGGAAATCGATGCCGACCTCCTCGAAAATCATCGAACATGCGGTGCCGCCGATAACCGCATAATGGTCGGCATGGTCCGCGAAATGCTCTCGAAACTTGTCCAGGCCGACTACCATGCGAACTCCTCCAACAATTGTTCCGCGGCGGCTTCCAGCCGCTCGTCTGGGTTGTCGCGGAACTGCAGGTAGAGCGACAGGACATCGACCTCACGCGCACCCGACACGATATCGGGGTCGTACCACCAAACGTCGATCGCGAAGTTCGGCTCCTCGTCCTGTTCGACCTCTTTCCCAAACTCGCCACTTTGAATCCGTTTCCAGTCCTTTGGCCCGGCAGCAAGACGCATGATGCGGGGCCTGGACATCGTCGATCGCTCCGAGAGAGCACTTTCGCCACCGGTTGGCAGATACTCAGGCAATGGGCTGCCGTGGAAGCCCTTCGGCAGGGAGGGTGCCCGAAACCAATGTTCGGCTTTGACCGGCGAGCGCAGTCTTGAAGCCGCGGCTTCAAACAATTCTCGAGGAGCTTCGGAGAACTGGATATGCTTGCTGCGCCCTCGCGTTTCCACATGCGCAAGCTCGCTGGCTTCCAGCTCTTCGAAGGCGCGGCCGATCGACATTGCCGAGTATCGCAAGATTTCCGCGAGATCGCTCGGTCGCGCGTCTTCCACGTCCCTGAGGTTCAGGTGTCGCAAGAAGAGTGCCTGCGATGCCGGCGACAGTTGATCTTCCGAGAAATCGCGTCTTCGCCGAAAATGTTCTCTGAGGTCCATCGAAAGTTGAGGAATGAAGAGCTGGTTTCCTGGCACGATGAAAGCCGCGGACTCCCCGATGAGGCGGCTGCGTTGATAGGCGGATAGGTGGTCCAGGACCAATATGAGGACTCCCTCAAAGTGGCGTTGGATAGCTCCAAGCTGTTTGGAAAGACCTGTAGGATTCTTGGCGTCCTCTGACTTCGGGACGACGAGCAAGATCGCATGCCCGAAGAGCTCCGTTTGTCGGTACTCGAACCCATTGGCAAGAAAGAGCGGCAACCCTTTCTTGCTCCCCCAGACCTTCAGGCTGGATGGTACGTGTAGCGTGGTGCGCAGGTAACCTTGCGCTGCCTTGAAGAGCTCCTGAGAGGATTTTTTATCCAGTTCTAACATGACTTCGGAAGCTAACATTGATAATGTTAGTATGCAAGAAAGATGTTAGTAATTAGGAGGGGAGTGCGACGCGCTGGTTGCCTTCGGTATCACAGAGATCGTCAGAAGGTTCAGCTTCTGGTCAAGTTGCGTACCCAAGGTGAGCAAAAACGAAACATGTCAAACCAGCTTTCAAGACGATCACGTTCTTGTCGCTCACAACCGAATACTCCGAGCAAAGTCTAGGGTTTTGCGATGTGCAACGTTTAGGTTTTGATGATCTTGGCCCCTCTTTCCCTTTGGTCAAGACCGCGCCCTACTCGGTCGGCTGCACGCAGCCGCCCTCCCCGAGCTGAAAAGCCACCTCTCCCTGCGACGTACTGCTGGCCAGGCAGTCTCCTCCGGAGCCAGCCCGGCCAGCCTTCGCATGGTCGTGGCAACGCTTCATCTCGGCCGTTCCGGTTACGGTCGCTGGGGCGGGCGCGTGACATCAGTGATCTCGTACCTCGCGTCTCGGCCGGTGTTGTTCCTCGCTTTGCCGGAAATGTCGTGCCGCCCTGTCACCATGGGTCGCAAACGATAGTCGACGACCGCAGGATTGGGTTGGCCGCGGCTGGGATCAGGCCGGTGATGGTCATGATGTGCAAATCGCAAGTTATCGGGCTGCCGTAGAGGGTCCGTTCGAAGTCCGGGTGAGCCAAGCACGGTATCGAGGCTTCGACGGTCTGCCTGCTGGTCTTCCAGACAACACACATCGCGTTGCCACAGAAACCAGCCGTCGCGGCATGTAAGGCAGGGTCGGGCAAAGCTCTGACTCGTCCGGATTGCGGATCGGGGCAAGGGAACAGAGAAGACAACGCTCCCCGCAGCATCTCCCTCGGCTGTTCACCCAGGTTCCTCCGTGGCCGCCGCACTCCTCCCTTTGTCTGAGTTGCATGACATGCTGGTCGCAGCTGTCGTCCCGTCCACAAAGGTTGTCGCCGATCTTTTTCCCCTGACCCTGCGGGTCATTCCGCGCGGATCAAAAAGACCGGCGCCTGCCCCTCTCCGCTGCGCTTCGCCTTCGGTGTGGCCGGGCCTTGGCCAGCTGCAAGGTGACCATCATTGCAACGCAAACAAGGAGAAGAGCAATGACCACGAACTGCATCAAATTCACCAGCGCCGACATCGAAACCGCCAAGGGCACAGGCTCCATCTCGACCCTGACCTTCGACCTCGACATCACGGTCGAGCCGGTTGCAAGCGCGAACCCGATGGCCCCCACGCACCGCGTCCTCGGCCGCTCCCCGCGCGGCAAGCTGGTCGAGTGCGGCGGCATCTGGAAGAAGCAGAACAAGGAGACCGGCGCCGACTACTACACGCTGACCATCCGCGACCACGGCTTCAACGCCAACCTCGGCAAGGCCGCCAACCAGGACGATCTGTCCCTGCAGGCCGTCATCCCCTGGGGTCCCAAAGACGCCGCCTAAGTCAATGGCCAGACCGCTCCGGCGGTCTGGCTATTTCTCGTTCCGGGGAACTAGGCCTCGGCCAGCGAAATATCGGTGTCCGAAGCATGCCGCATATTTCGGACGCGGACGCCGAGGCGGATGGTCAGACTGGATAGGTCGCTGACGCGGCTTCGATCCTTCTGTTCAGTGACAACGTGCATCACGCGAACCCGAGTCGGAACCGAATGTCCGCAGGGAGAGCTGGAAGCCTGCTGAGCGAGGCAAGCGCACCCCTTCTCTCAGTCGAGCAACCCGCGTCACGGTCGTCTAGGCGAAGCGCCCAGGGGCGGCAAAGTCACCCTTTGCCGCGAAGGTGGAAATCGAAAATCAACGTCATGAGTCTGGGGGCGACGTCTCACGTCAGGGTCACCGCCGCGCGCCTTTCCATCGACCTGTTGGCCTTTCAGATCGCTAGCCCGGGGTCGAGCGGCCGGCAACGCCGGGGGCAGGTTTCTGGACGGCTGGCGCCTTGAGCGCTGCCGAGGCATCGCTCACAACAAACCTGCCCCCGGCGTGCTCCATTTCATTCCGCCCCGTGCCGGGTGCAGCCCGCTCTCATGCCCCCGGTCTTTTCCACGATCCGTCCAACGACGATCAACGGAAAGGATCACACCATGACACTCGAACAATCCATCGACCTCGCCGAACTGCAAGCCGACATGGCCTTCGAGGCCTACCTCGCCGCCTTTGATGAAGACGCCCATCCCGAGACACTCGACTGCCTCGAGACCGAGGCGCTGATCGCCCGCAGCCGCTACGACGATCTGCGCAATCAGGGACTGGGTCACTGACCCAGACACCCCTGCGGGTCTTCGGATCCGCAGGGGTCTGACGCCGTCTCTAAGAAGCTTCGTGACGCCCTCAGAGGGTGCGACCCGCGCCATCCAGCGCGGGCCATTTTCGTGTTCCTGGCGCCCGATCCGTGACCGGCTCGAGCGTTCGGTTTGTCTGTCGTCGCGTGCGTCTTGAACACAAGTTTCGGAAGCTTTTTCGACCTGGTTGTCCTGCATCGATGAGGGCGGGACCCGTTCCACGTCGCGCCGCGACGCGGGGTCTTGACGGCGTCCAATGCCCGCAAAACGACACAACATGCAAAACGTAATATTGCGCAATGTGATGTATTGAAGTATAAGCGAAGGAGAGAAGGAAGACGTTGGCAGGATATGGCCAATGTTTGCACATTTTGTCCGAGGGGTCTGACCCGTGCCGAGGCCAGCGAAAAACCTGAATCTTGAGCAGCGCATCGAAGTGGCGCGGCGCTTCGCGGCGGGCGAAAGCGCGAAGGAGTTGGCGGCGGCGTTTGGCATCTCTCCGCGTCATGTGAACCGGCTCGCGAAAGAGGAGGCGGGCGAGGGGATCGCGGTGCGCGATCCAAGTGAGACGGTGGCGTTCCGGGCAAGCCGCTCCGAGCTGGACGCCTTCGATGCGGAGTGGCGCGCGCGGGGCTTTGCCAACCGTTCCCAGGCGCTCAATGCGGTGCTGCGCGGACGGTGCGGATTCCTCGATGTGCCGCGTGATCTGGTCTCGGAATTCTGTGCGGCCTGGCGCCAGGCGAAGGATGTGAGCGACGCCGGATTGGTACTCGCCAAGGCGGTCCATCGCGGTCGGCTCGAGGTCTCTGAGGCGGATCGCGCGGTGCTGATCGAACTGCTCGATCTTGCGCAGTCCATGAGCCGTGAGATGGGCCGGATGAAGGATGCGGCGCAGGCGCTGCGTCATCAGGAGTGGCCGCAAAAGGAAGTCGGGCAGGGGGCGGATGGCGCGGTTCTGGAGGGCAGCCCGCGCGAGACCGTGACAGGTTTGAGGCTCGTCAGAAATGGCTGATCCGCTCGCCCTCTATGCCTCGGTCATGGGTCGGCTCTGGGAGGATGAGCGCATCCGGGGTCAGGCCGCGGCGCGGATCGATGCCCGGCTGGCGGGTCGTCGCCAGGGGCGGAGTTTCGCGCGCGTCGGATCCATGTCGGCGCGCAACGCGCTGAAGGCAGCGTCGGGCCAGAGCCGGGCGGCGGTCTTCAAACGGATTCGGTCGGGGGGTTGCAAGACGCGGGCGTCCCTCGGGGCGCAGATCTCCTACATCAATGACAAGGCGGTCTACACCTACTCGACGATGACCAACGCCCTGACCGATGCGGCGGTACTCAGCGAGGAGCAGAAAGAGGTCATCATCGAGGATTGGGCCGGGACCTGGCGCGGCTCGACCAAGCTCGGGTTCACCTCGCACATGCTGCTCTCGTTCCCGACCGACGTGACGGTCGATCAGGTGCGCGACATCGCGATGGACTGGACGGAGCATTTCTTCGAGAGCGGCGAATTCGGCGATCAATGGGACTATGTCCTCGCGGTCCATGACGACCGGGCGCACAAGCACGCCCACATCATCCTGAACAACCGTGGCGTCGAGAAGGGCACTTGGTTTTCGTGTTGGGCCGAGGGCGTGATGTCGCCGCAGCTGATGCGCGAGAAGCAGGCTGAAATCGCGGAACGCTATGGCGTGATGCTTGATGCCACCACGCGGCTCGAGCGCGGCATTTTCGAGAAGCCCGCCGGGATCGAGGAAATCTACCGCGCCAAGGAAGAGGCCCGCCTGCCGCGCGAGATCGTCATGACGGCCCAGGAATCCGCCATCGCGCAGGCGCAGGTGGTGGGCTTCGCCAGGGACTACAAGAACCTTGCCGACCTGCTGGACCGGATGGACCGGCACCACATGGCGCGCGCCGTACGCGGCATGGCGGAGGGGCTTGGTTCGGGCACGCCGTGGAACTTCACCGAAGGAGAGATAGAGATGAAGGACATCAAGACCGTCGGTGATGCGATCGACTATTCCGAGCGCACGATCGAGGCGCTGAGGCTCAAGGCCGAGGAACTGGACCCGGCCGAGCGCGCCGCTTTTGAAGCCAAGGCTGCGCCGATCATCGCGGACCTTTCGCAGATGGTGCCGGATCCGGACCTGCGCGCGCGCTTTGGCAAGCAGCTCGAAGAACCCTATCCGCCGGGGGCGGGCAGCGATGTGCTGATCGCCGCGCTGCAGTCCGGCAAGGACGAGGGGCTGCGTGAGGTGCTCGAGCGCGCCGAGGAGGCAGGCATGGACAGCGAGGAACTGGTGGCGCGCATCTCGGCGGGCGGCACGCGGAACTACGGCATGGCGCAGGACTGGGTCGAGCGGGACATGAACGCGGTGCTGGCCAAGGACGGTCTGAGCGTGGAGACGGCCAATGACGATCAACTCGATGCCGCGCTCGAGAAGGTCGACGGCGTGATGGACGCGCTGATGGAACGCGCCAAGGAGATGGGCGTCGAGATCGGCCGCACCCTTGCCGATGAGGAGGAGGCGACGCTGCCACTCATCGACGAGGACGACCGGACGCCCAATCCCTACCTGCAGGACCTCGCCGACATGTTGCGGGACGGCAAGCTCACCGAGGAGCAGGAAGAGATTGTCGAGCGGACCCTGCAATCCGAGCTCTTCAAGGAACTGGGCGAAGAAGGCTTGGCCGAGCTTCGCCGCGGCAACTACGAGGTGCTGGACGCGGCCCTGCCGAGCAAGCTCGACCAGATCACCGTTACGCAGGAGTTCCTCGAAATGACCTTCGAGGAAACGGGCGACCAGGTCTTCACCGACCGCGCGGCCGGGTTGCAGCAGGACAAGGCCACCGTGGTCGCCAGGATGCGCGGCCAGCAGGAGGAGCTGGGGCGCGATCTTGCCCGAACCAAGTCACTGGACCGCGGTCTCGATGACGAGATGGAATTCTAAGGGGGAGATGACCACCATGACCAAGACACTTCCCCTCTGGGCTGCGCTTCTTTTCGGTGTGAGCTGCGGTGCTGTCATCGGCACCATCGTCGCCGCCTTCTACCTGACCCTTGCCCTGAAAACCGGGTTTCAGAGCTTCGACATGCTGGCGCTCTGGAAGGCCAGCGCGGGCACACGCGCGGCCCATCCGGAGGCTTTCAAGGTTGGCTTCGGCGCTGTCGGCTTCGGGGCCATCGGCCTCGGCGCCCTGGCGCTTGCCTGGACCTGGAAGAAGGAGCGGGACGATTACGGCTCGGCGCACTGGCAGACAAAGGCGGAGCTAAAGAAGAACGACATGCTGCAGGCCCCGGGCAAGGGTTTCGTCTGCGGCAAGCTTGGCGCGCCGACCTCGAAGGCCGAGTTCATCTCCTCGACCACGATCCCGCATGTGATGATGGTCGCGCCCACGCGGGCCGGTAAGGGGGTGGGCTTCGTGATCCCCAACCTCCTGAGTTTCGCGGGCTCGGTCGTGGTGCTCGATGTGAAGGGTGAAAACTTCGAGAAGACCGCACGGCTCCGGGCGCTGAACGGAGACGAGGTCTATCGCTTCAGCCCCTTCGACTGGGCCAACGCCACGCATCGCTACAACCCGCTTGCACGGATCGCCAAGGCCCCGAGCTTCGCGCAGCGCTTCACCGAGGTCTCGATCCTGGCCGACCTCTTCCTCGACAAGGACAACAAGACACTCGACACCTTCTCGGAGGCCGGCAAGTCGATCTTTGTCGCGGCCTGCTTGCTGGCGATCCAGCGCGGCACCCCGAACCTTGGAGAGGTGAACAAGATCGTCGCCGGGGGCGAATACAAGAACGCCCAATACAAGACCTATGCCGATGAGGCCGAGGAAGACATCCTGCGCGAGCTCTGGACCAACGCCGCCTCGGCCTCATCGCGGCTGCTAACCTCGAACATCCAAGCGCTGATGACCGCCGGTCTCAAGCAATGGGACAACCCGGCGGTGCGCTCGGCCACCGAGGCGAGCGACTTCGATTTCTCGACTTTTCGGAAGCAACCGCAGTCGCTCTACATCGCCGTCTCCGAGGATCACATCGCGACTCTCGCCCCGCTCCTACGCCTGATGTTCGCCGATCTCATTGCCTCGATCCGCCTGAATGAGCCGGGTCCGGACGAGCCCTGGCCCGTCATGATGATGATCGACGAATTCCAGCAGATGGGGGCCATGCCCTACCTCGAACGCGCGATCCATTCGCTGGCGAGCTATGGTGGCCGCGTCGCGATGATCGCGCAGTCTCTCGCCTCGCTCGACCGGATCTACGGACCCGAGGGCCGCGAAAGCCTCGAGAACGGCGCAGGGCTTAAGCTCTACATCACCCCGCGTGACCAGCGCACTGTAAAGGAGGTTTCCGCCGCGGTCGGCAGCACCACCCGCGAGGCGGTAACCCGGATGTACGGTCGCAACAAGGGTTTCCTTGGCGCGACCTCGACTTCGGCGCGGCTGGAAGAGCGGCCGCTGCTTTCCGAGACCGAAGCGCGCCTGATGGACCCCGACGAGGTCATTATCCTCGCCTCGCCCCAGCATCCGATCAAGGCGAGCCGCATCAAGTTTTACGACGATCCGTTCTTCAAGGACATGTTGGCCCGCCAGGAAGGCAAGCCATTCCCCTATCCGCCGAGCGTGCAGGGCGTGGGGCCTTGGGGAGGCGATGCTGGTGATGAGGCCGGCGCAGACGAGCAGGAGAAACCCGCCGAACGCGCGCCTGTCCGGGACCGCTCGCAGCGTCGCGAAGCGCGTGCAATGAGCGTGATGACCATGGAAGCCGGGCGCGGGCAACCAGAACCGGAGACGCTCGAGCGGGAAGCCGCCGTGCCGAAGGAATGGGAGGCGGCGCTCGACCGACAGGAGGATTTTATTGAGGAGCTATTGGGCGATTAGAATGCCTCCGTTTCGCTCTTCGTACTGTTGGTCGTGATCCAATGTCGTCGCCCGTCATGGCAACAGGCCGCAGTGGTCTTACTGGCACTTTCGTGGCGATGACTGGGACCACAGCATCCGTATTGAGCGGGTGGGCGAGGTGATCTACCCTCGGCTTCTGAAGGCGACCGGGGCCTGTCCACCCGAAGACGTCGGCGGAGCCTGGGGTTACGAGGAGTTCCTCGAAGCCCTCGCCGATCCCGATTACGAGCAACACGAGGACATGCTCCGCTGGTCGGGTGGGGACTTCGATCACAACGATGCCGGGATCGACAGGATCGTCAAACGCATTAATCAGCTTGCGAAGAAATGGGACCCGCGGCCCCGTAAACCCAAAGCCCCCAAGGGCATGACCTGAGAACTGCCACCATCCGCGGCCCACGCCGGATGGTTACCTCGGTATACCCGTCACGAAGGCCGTAGGATAAGTCCGTCCGGGGATAGGGGAAGCTCGGCTGTCAGCTGCTTTGCGCAACATGTATAACCGCCCCTTGCGCAAGAGGTAATTTCAGAGCTGTTGTTGGCGCGCCACCGGGTGCTGACATGTATCCGGCCTCTGTTGCGGCCTTGGTCATGCCGCGGGCCCGTATGGTGTTCGAAGGTCGGGTCCAGATCAAAGCCGCGTGCTCGATGGCACTCTGTTGCGCACTGGTTCTCCCGATCCCGTCTCACGACTGTTGCGCCAAACTGCTCCTTGCCCTCGTACGCTCCGACGTCCTCGCGACCGACGGCGACTTATGCCGCCGCGACCGGAGATTTGTAGTCGCCACCGCGGGCCATCAAGGCCCAGACAATCCGTGCCATCTTGTTCGCCAGCGCGACACGCACCAGCATCGACGGCTTGCGTGTCAGCATCCCACCCAGCCATGTGCCGGGTTGTGCCTCGCGATGGACGTGCCGCTTGATGATCACGCTGTTGGCGCCAATGATCAGCAGACGGCGCAGCGACCGTTCGCCCATCTTCGTCGTTGCCCCCAATCGTTGCTTCCCTCCGGTCGAATGCTGGCGCGGCACCAACCCGAGCCAGGCTGCAAAATCACGCGCCCTTTGGAAGGTCTCGGGCGGCGGCGCAAGTGTCGCGATGGCCGTCGCGATCAGCGGGCCGATGCCCGGCACCGTCATCAGCCGTCGGGCGACCTCGTTCTCTTTGGCGCAGCGTGAGATCTCGGCATCGAGCCTCCCGATCTGCGCCTCGAGGTGCGCCAAGGATCCGATCAGAACCTGCAGGGTGGCTGTCGCCTCGGCGGGCAACCCGCTCTCTGGATCTTCGACGATGGCGATCAGCTTCGAGGCATTGGCAGCGCCCTGCGGCACGACCTGCCCGAACTCGGCAAGGTGACCGCGCAGGGCGTTGATCGCCTGGGTGCGCTGCCGGATCAGTAACTCGCGCACGCGGAAAACCATCGCCGCCCCTTGGGTCTCTTCGCTCTTCACCGACACGAAGCGCATCGTCGGACGCTGTGCAGCTTCGCAAATCGCCTCGGCATCGGCGGCGTCATTCTTCTGCCGTTTGACGAAGGGCTTCACGTAGGCCGGAGGGATCAGCCGGACCTCATGCCCAAGCTTGCCAATCTCCCGACCCCAGTAATGTGCACCACCACAGGCTTCCACCGCCACGACGCAGGATGGAAGCTGGCTGAAAAACTCCAGAACCTGTCCCCGACGTAGCTTCTTGCGCAAGATCCCTCGACCAGCGCTGTCGGCGCCATGCACCTGAAACACATTCTTCGCCAGATCGAGCCCGACCGTGATAATCTCCGACATGACCGTCCTCCTTTGTGGATCATCGCAGACCCACCTTGGCACATCGATGCCGTCGGGGGGCGGTCACATCATCAGAGTCCCGTCACTCTAGCAATGTTGATCGCCGAATTGCCCGAACTCGGCAGAATGGCGTCGGGCGAAGCCGCTGCCATGACTGGCTTGGCGCCGGCCCCACATGACAGCGGGATGATGCGAGGCAGGAGAACGATTGCGCGTGGACGACGGCCTCTACGACATGTGCCGCTCCAGGCGGCGCTCGTCATCACCTGTTCCAATCCAATTCTCAAACTGGTTGCGAAGTGTCTCAAAGAGCGGCGAAAACCACACAGATTCGTCGTCATCGCCATCGCATGAAGGTTGGTCACAATCACCAACGCGATCATCAAGACCGGCATACCGTGGCAGCCGCAATTCGGACAGTAGACACAGTTGCTAGCTTGCCCGAATATAGACTACTGTTGCGGGGGCAGGCAGATGCCGTTCAGAAACAGGCTGATATACGTATCCAGATAGGCCTCTTGGTCGAGAGGTCTGCGATCCTTGAACGTGACCGTCCAATTGTTCGCCAATACCGCCGGGCTAAGCAGGATTTCCGGGTTCCGAAGCAGCGCAGTCTCTCGAAGCTCTCCACGCTCGATGCCTATTTCCAGCAGAGATCTCAGACCTGCTAATGCGGGCTCCATGAAATCGGTGAAGAAATCCTCGACAAACTGCGGAAAATGCCGGCCCTCTGCAACGACGAGATGCAGTACGTTTCGAGCGACCGGGTCAGCAGTAATGCGCGTGTGCAGATAACGCAAGTAGTCGGCTAAAGTAGCGGCTATGGGGGTGTTTGTATCCGGTGTGGTGATCGGTTCGATGCTGGGCGCAAATTTCCCGATCACTGCAAAGAAGAGCGTCTCTTTACTTTCAAAATGAAAATAGATCGCGCCTGAGCTGATACCGACTGTGCTAGCGATCCTGTCGATACGTGCGCCGAAATATCCGTAGGCTTCGAACTCATCAAGGGCGGCAATCAGGATTTGCTCCCGGCGCATGCGCTTACTTAGAGCTCGCTTTCCAAGGTCAGGCATGTTGAGCTGGCTCCTGCAATTTTACGGAACACGAAATACTTCAAGGCCGGAAGTTGCGAAGCTGTTTCGGCGGAAGGGGGAAAGGAACCCGCGCACTGGGTCACCTGAGAAGCATCCGGCGGAAGAGCGCCATGGCAAAGATGTAATAGATTGCCCCTTGAAGCAGAAGCAAACCCAGTTCCGGCCAGACATGACGGAGGCCAGCCTCCCGGTATAGGACGGCCTGCGCGAAGGACACAAAATGCGGCGCGGGGCTGATGACCTGATCGAGGCGCAGTACCCAGCTCGGCATGCTTTCAAGTGGTGTAAAGCCCCCCGACAACAGCATCAGCACCACGATGACCGGTATGGCCAGCAGGCCGAACTGGGCCATGGAGGCGGAGTTCGTGGCTAGCAGAATGCCGAGCGAAGCAACCGAAACCGTGTAGATTGCTGTTCCGGCGAAGAATAGGGGAAGCGAACCCGATACGGGTACGCCCATAAATCCACGGATCACGACAAACAGGCAGAGGGCTGCGCCGACGATCACAACCAGCCCATTGGCCGCGATCTTGGAAATCACGATCTGATGCGGTGAAAGTGGCATCACTAGAAGATGTTCGACGGTGCCGCGTTCCCGCTCACGGATCAGTGCAGCGCCCGCAAGGATCATTGTGAGGATCGTGATATTGTTCATCAGCTGTGTGATGGAGGAAAACCAGAGCGGGTCGGTATTCGGATTGAATTTTGTCCGGAACACAACATCTGCGAGTGCATTAATGTTTGAACCATCGCCGTTGAGCCAGAGTGCAACCTCTTGAGACAAGATCTGTTGCAGATAGGCAGCGCTATTTCCGGCATGGGCAACCGCGGTCGCATCGACCAGAATCTGCAATTCAGGGAACAGGGCAGAAGCGAGATCAGCTTCGAAAGCCGGGGGGATAATCAGCACGAGAACGAATTTTCCGCGGTTGAGGGCGTCATTGACCTGATCGATGCCGATCTGTTGCGCCGGAAGGAATAGAGGAGGCTGGATCGCCTGGGCCAGCCGTGCCGAAAGCTGGGACTGGTCGTCATCGACGATGGCAACGGCAACATCCTTGATCTCTGTCGAGATGGCGTCCGAGACGATCGGAATGACGAAGGTGAAGACGAAACCAATCAAAACGAGCATGATTGGGTCAGCTTTGATCGAGCGCAGCTCTTTTACGGTCAACCTCAGCATATTTGCTAAGAAATGCCACAGCCACATGGCTCAGCGCTCCTGCTTGCGGAGCGAGATGGAACTCACAGCCATGTAAAAGAGATAGAACCCTACCAGCCCGGCGACATAGAACCAAAGCTCCTCCCAGCCCAGCCCTTTCGTGAAGGCTCCCATCACGACAGGTTGATACCACGCAGGGGGAAACGCCAGTCCGATGCTCTGTGCCAACGGGCTGAGCGATGAAAGCGGCACCAGAAGGCCCGAAAAATTGACGGCGGGGATGAGCCCGAATATCGCTGTGGCGAAGACGGCCGACACCTGCGTTTTGGTGAAGCAGGAAAAGACCAGGCCGAAAGCAGTGGACACCATCACATAGACCAGCGTACCGGCCAGAAAGACCGAAATTTCGCCTTTGAATGGCACCTCGAACAACAGCAATCCGAGCAGGAACAAGATTGCGGCGTTCAGCAGTGCGACGCCAATATAGGGTATCTGTTTGCCCAGCAGAAATTCCAGCGACGTCACGGGCGTCGCGCGGAAGTTGGCGATCGGGCCGGTTTCTTTCTCACGCACCACACCGATCGTCGAATTGATCGCTGGTATCAGCATGAGGATCAGCATCATGATCGTGGGAATAAAGGCGTTCACGCTGCGAAATGCCTGATTGAATAGGAACCGTGTCTGAAACTGGAAGGCTGACGAACTATCCAGCCCTCGCTCTTTTGCATAGACCGCTTCGAACTGCTGAAGGACGCCTTGAACGTAAGATCGGGCGGTTTCCGCACGAAAGGGCATTGAGCCGCTGATCCAGACAGACAGCTCAGGAGTTCTACTCGCCATCAGGTCACGCTCGAACCCGGGAGGGACTTCGAATGCTACGGTCAACTCACCCGACACGAAACGCTCATCGAGCTCCGCAGCTGACGTGATCTTTGGCCGCTCTGAAAAATACTGAGTCGAGGAGAACTGTTCAGTCAGCAGGCGGCTGGTGGGGGTTTCGTCCTGATCGAGAACCGCAAACTTAATCCCCTCGACGTCGAACGAAATGCCGTATCCAACCGTCAGAAGCAGGATAATCGGCCCGGCGATTGCGAAAAACAGTCGGATGGGATCTCGGATCAGCTCGATGGCTTCTCTGCGGGCGCAGGCCCATATGCGTTGCGGGCCATGACCAAGAGGCCCTTTTCGCTGGCCGTTCTGAGCGTTCGATGGTTCAACCGGCATGCCGGGGCTGGACGCTCTTTCCTCCTCGGCGGCCTCTTGCAGGTAGGCAACAAAGGTTTCCTCAAGGGTCGAGTGCCCCCGATCGGCGATGAGTTGCGATGGCGCACCTTCAGCAAGGACGCGGCCGGCATGCATGAGCGAAACGCGGTCGCAGCGAGCGGCCTCGTTCATGAAATGCGTCGAGATGAAGATCGTCACCTCGTCATTACGCGACAGGTCAAGCAGAGCCTGCCAAAACGCATCGCGAGCAACCGGATCAACGCCCGAAGTCGGCTCGTCCAGAATCAAGATTTCCGGCTGGTGGATGACTGCCACCGCCAGTTGAAGGCGTTGTCGAATACCCAGAGGCATCCCGTCCGGCCGGGTATCGGCCTCGTCCTTTAGGTCGAACTGAGCCAGTACTTCGCGAACACGCGGTGCGATCTCATCTTTAGGAACGCCAAACAGTTGGGCATGCAACATCAGATTCTGGCGCACGGTCAGTTCCGTGTAGAGCGAGAAACTCTGCGACATGTAGCCAACCCTGCGGCGTTCCGCGATTCCGCCCGCGCGGATCGGCTTACCGAACAACTGGCTGCTGCCCGAGCTTGGCTCAAGCAGACCGGTTAGCATCTTCATCGTAGTGGTCTTGCCGCACCCGTTGGATCCCAGGAAACCGAAGATCTCGCCCTTCTGAATTTCGAAGCTGACGTTGTCTACGGCGGTGAAATCGCCGAAGCGGCGGGTGAGCCCGTGAGCCCTGATCGCAGGAATGACATTGTTTTCGGGTTTACGAGGAGTAACGATGACTTCGCGATAGTCACTGCGCTCGGCTTCGGGAAGAAGGCGGATGAAAGCCTGATCGAGGTCTTTGGCATCTGCCATTTGCAAGAGTTTGTCTGGTGCCCCTTGGGCCAGAACTCTACCATCATGCATCGCGGCAAGCCAGTCGAACTTCTCAGCCTCTTCCATATAGGCGGTCGCTACAATCACGCTCATCCCGGGCGATCGGCGCCGGATCGTGGCAATCAGCTCCCAGAACTGAATGCGCGACAGCGGATCGACGCCGGTGGTCGGCTCGTCCAAGATCAGCAGATCGGGATCATGGATCAGGGCGCAGCACAGCGCCAATTTTTGTTTCATCCCGCCCGAGAGTTTTCCTGCGGGGCGATCAGGGAAGGGTGCAAGGCCAGTCGCGTGAAGCAGATCGGTGATGCGTTTTTCGCGCTCGGCCGCGGATTGGCCGAACATGCGCCCAAAGAAATCCAGGTTTTCCCGAACTGACAGGGTAGCATAGAGGTTCCGCCCCAACCCCTGAGGCATATAGGCGATCCGCGGTGAAACGGCGCGCCGCACCTGCGCGCTCGCCAAGTCCTGCCCCAATGCCAAGACCTGCCCGGATTGAAGTCGCTTCACTCCTGCGACAAGTCCCAGGAGCGTGGACTTTCCGACGCCGTCCGGGCCGATCAGGCCCGCCATACAGCCCCCCGGTATGGTGAGTGTCACATCATTCAACGCCGCCCGCTTGCCATAATGATGCGAAACCGAGTGGAGAACCGCCGTGCTACTATCGGTCATTCTGGGACTTTCGCCGCAAGTTCCGACGGCCAATCGACATTGGGATCGGTTCGGACGACGCCGACCCCCCGGACCCCGACCTTGACGTAGTCTTCAAACCGTTCGAGCAGATCACGCGGCAGTTGCAGTTTCACCCTGAAAGTCAACTGATCGCGCTCTTCAGGGGTTTCGACCATCTTCGGGGTAAACTGGGCTTCGCCGGAGATAAAGGTGATACGTGCGGGGATGATATACTCAGGCATGGGATCTAGAATGATCCGCGCCTCGTCCCCGACGGCAAGTCGCGCCACGTCCGGTGCCTTCAGGTAGAGGTTCATTGAAACGTCAGACAGGTCGAGCAATGTCGCGACCCGGGATCCTGCCGCGACCATTTCGCCAGCCTGCACCAGTTGATACTGAACGCGGCCTCGGCGGGGGGCTGTCAGAACCATCTCACTCAAGATCGCTTTCAATTGCGAGACAGATGCGCTGGCTGTGGCGATCGCTGAATCCGCGGCCGCAATCTGAGCCTTTCCGGCACGCTCTGCGGCTTCGGCCGAGCGAAACTGCCCCTTGCTGTCGTCGTATTGCTGAGACGTTGCGTGCCCGCTTCCGTGCAGGCGCTCAATGCGCGAAAACGATGCTCGCGCGACCTCCAATGCACTGAGGGCCTGATCGTGCTGGGCCTCTGCGAGGGACAGCGCGGCTTCCGCGCGCAGCACCTCCGCTTCTGCCCCCAACAATTGTGCGCGGTATTCCCGGTCGTCGATGCGGGCGATGATTGCACCTGCATCAATGATCTCGCCCTCCTCAACAGCAACTTCCGCCAGCCGTCCAGGGTACTTCGCCGAAATCTGGATCTCCTGCGCCTCGATTCTGCCGTTTGACTTCGCGAAACCAATGGGCAGCTGATCGCCTTGCAGGAACGGGAAGAGCCCCTCCAGTTTCTCGACGGTTTGGCTGATCACAGGGTAGCGTTTGCTCACTGTTTCAGCCGCGACGGGGCTGGCAGCAGCCGCAAAGTGAGCGATTAGAATCGAGGTTGCGCAGGCGGAGAGAGCCTCCTTTGCCTGCGCTGCCACGCGGCACCATTTGGCGATTTCTTTTCGCACGGTTCGGCTTCCTAGCTGAAACGGAGAGAATGGTGCCACATGACCATTGGCTGAGAAAAGTGTCAACGAATCCCGGTGACAGGAAAATCGTTGTCTGCCATTGTCGTTGGGATGATTCAGGTCACTGAGTGCCAGCGACCCTAGGAAATGGATGAATGACAGAAGTTACCCCCGAAAACGAGCCGGCGCGGGATATCTCGGCGGTGACGGAAGACGCCCGCAAAGCCATGACCAGCGGTGAGGACATTCGCGAGGCGGTCCGCGATCTGGTCGTGAGCGTACTCAGCCGGCGCCCGCTTGAATCCGCCCATGTCCGTGAGGTTGCCCAAGCAGTTCTGAAGGGAGCCGCAGAGGCGGCCCCGGACAGCGCGGAGGAAAGCCTTGAGGCGATGAAGCAGGCCGCTGACGGGATCGACGAAGCGCTTGAGCGCGCTGCCGAGGCTTCGAAACTTGCCGTCGAAGAGGCCCGTAGCCGTGCCGAAGTTTATTCCGAGACTGAGCTTAAACAGGCGATACAGGATATTGCTACACTCGAAGACATGTATTTCGAGGCGCTGGAAAAAGCTGTAACGGGTAGCGCGAAGACTTCCGTCGGTATCCTCCGCGATCTTGAAAAGCATCTGCGAAGGACCGGAACGAGCACGGGTCGGACCGCGCGTGAGATACTGGATGCACTTCACAAGTCCGCACAAACGGCTAGGCCGCCCTTGCCGTCTGACATTGTGCGATCGGCTCGCGCGGGCACTGCCACTATCGCTTCGATTGGCAGCGGTATTCTGGCGGGTCTGGCTCAATCACTGGAGCCAAAAGCCGCTGAAGATGCGGGTCCCCCAAAATCTGACAAAGGCTGAAGATGCCAGGAACTCAGCAGGTTGTTCCGGACTTGCGCAGGCTCGCCGAGCTGTCCCGGATCCTGGCGAAATACGGTTTCGGCAATCTTCTTCAGAAGACGGGCCTTCTGAAGACTCTGAAGAGGGCGGGCCGCTTGCCCGGTACGGCGTGCAGGCCCGCTGACGCAGAATTGTCCCCGCCCGAGCGCTTACGGCGCGCTCTGGAGGAAATGGGTCCGACCTTTGTCAAGTTTGGCCAGATTCTTTCGACTCGTGTTGACCTGTTTGCACCGGATTTCATCGTCGAGTTCGAGAAATTGCGCGACCGGGTACCCGTGGTTCCGTTTGAGGATTTGGCTGCAGATGTCGAGGTCGAACTGGGATTTAAGCTTGACGATATCTTCGCCGACGTTTCGAGAGTCCCTCTGGCTGCGGGATCCATCGCACAGGTTCACCGCGCCCGTCTGAAAACAGGCGAGGATGTCGTTCTCAAGATCCGCCGCCCCGGAATACGTTCTGTCATCGATGCCGATTTGCGCCTGCTCGCTCACGCGGTGACGATCGCCAGGTCCGAGTTCCCGGAAATCCGCAGGTTCCGGCCCGATGAGATACTGGCCGAGTTCTCACGTTCGATCCGGGGCGAACTGGATCTAGCAAACGAATGCCGTAATGCGGAACGGATCGCAGAAAATTTCCGCGATACCCCCTATATCCACATTCCGAAGGTCTATTGGGGCTGGACCAGCGAGATCATGAATGTACAGGCGCTGGTAACTGGCTTGCCGGGGAGCGATCTTGCGGCGGTGAGGGCCGCGGGGCTGGATCTGAAACGGTTGGCAAAGCGCGGGGCCGATGCGGTATTGGAGATGATCCTTCGGGACCGCGAATTCCACGCCGACCCCCACGGCGGCAACGTGTTCTACCTGCCCGGCGAAGAGTTGGTCTTTATTGATTTCGGGATGGTTGGACATATCTCACGGCGAAGGCGTGATGAACTTGTCGATCTGCTGTTCGGGATCGTCGAGTGCCGACCAGACAAGGTCACCGGTGTCTTACTGCAATGGGCCGGTATCCCGCAGGAGAGTCATACATTTCTGGAAAACCAGATTGATGGTTTCATCGACCGTGTTCACGGTCAGCCGCTGGAGTCACTGGACCTGTCGGCGCTGACCCTTGAGCTGATCGCCATTGCGCGCGCTAGTGAATTGACGCTGCCTCCCGATTTGACCCTTCTGATCAAGGCGTTCATTTCGCTGGACGGCATGGGGCGGCAACTGGACCCCGACTTTGACATGACTGCAGCGGCGCAACCTATTCTACGGCGTCTGGTGCTGCAGCGCTATGCGCCGGAACAGCTGATGGCGCTGGCCCGAGAAGGGGTTGGTGACAGCGCGAAGCTTGCGGCTGAGCTGCCCGGAGATTTGCGCAGGCTCATTCAGGCGGCACAGCAGGGCCAGTTGAAATTCGGGATCGAAATCAACGGCATGGACGATGCGTCAGATAGATTGAGCCGTTCAATGACACATCTGACTCTGGGCATCGTTATCGGGGCCCTGACTGTCGGCTCTTCCATCGTGACCGCTGTCTCGGGTGCCAATCTGCCGTTTGGGTTGGCCACCTTCGCTATGCTTGGCTTCTTCGGTGCAGTAATCGGAGGGTTCGGGCTATTGTATTCAATCTGGCGTGTTGGGCGGCATCGTTAGAAAATGCCTTCATTTAGATAATTTCCATGGTGGGAGAGTTCTGAGTCATATGTGGACGTATATGGACCCCACCTGATTGCAACGCCCTAATCTGGTCGGATTCGGCACACGCGATTGCCGATGTATATCCGGGTTCTTCGAGAGGCCCAAGTCGCCGGGCTGTTCGCTTCCTATTTTCCGGGCAACCCCAATTTACTGCCTCCCCGGCAGATAGAACTCCGTAATCCCCCGTTTCCCCTCGGCCCGTCCCAGCTGCACGATCACATCGATGGATTTCCGGATGTATTCCCGCACCTCGGCGAAGGTCAGCGGTGTGCCAGCCTGCAGAACCATGATCGCCAGCCGGTCGATGGCGAGTTCGGCGGTTTCGGCGTGGATGGTTGAGACCGATCCGCCATGGCCGGTGTTGATCGCTTCGAGATATGTCAGGGCCTCGGCCCCGCGCAATTCGCCGACGATGATCCTGTCGGGGCGCATGCGGAGGGAGGCCTGCAGGAGGGCGTTGGCGCTACGTTGTGAACCGGCACCGCGGTCGGCCAGAAGGGCGACGGTGTTGGGCTGCCCGGGAAAGAGCTCGAAGGCGTCCTCGATAGTGATCAGTCGCTCGTGCTCGCTCACATGCGTCAGGAGGTGGCGGGCGAAGGTGGTCTTGCCGGTAGAGGTGCCTCCGCTGATCAGGACATTGAGCCGTGCCTCGACCAGGGTTTGCAGCGCGGCCTCAAGGTTCTCCCCCGCCAGACTGGCAATGTTCTTCATCTTCTCGGCGCGGAGCGCGTCGAGCGAGACGGCCTTGCCGAAGAGATAGGCCGGGGCGTAGTCCCGGACGCTGCCCGAAGCGAAGAGACGGATGGTGATCGAGGCGCCGCGATCGATGGCGGGCGGCACGGCGACCTGGACCCGGAGGGGGCGGCCCGCATATTCTACCTTGCCGGAAACGAGCGGGTTCTTTTCAGAGACGCGGGCCTTGGCGTCGCCGACGATGGTCTGGGCCATGTTGAGCGCGGTGGTGCGATCCACGGTCTGACCCTCGTGACGCATGGTGGCGTCGCCTGCGACCTCGAGCCAGACCTTGCCGTCCGGATTTATCGCGATCTCCACCACATCGTCGCGCCGCAAGAGGTCGCGGAATGGATCGAGATAGCGCTCGAGATAGGAGGTTGGTGATGCCGCCTCGGTCAATAGATCACCACATCCCGGTCAACGAGCACGGTGACAGAGGCCCCTTGATCGACATAGATCGTTGGAGTGATCGAGATCTGGTCGGCGATGACCGACCCGACAGCGTCCTGCAGGTCGCTGCCAACATCGCCCAGGACGATGCTTGTGGTTTCATTGTTTGCACTTTCCGCCGCGACAGCTGGTGCGGCCCCGATCACGGAGATCAGCGCCGCCCCGCCGAAGCGCTCGGCGAACTTGGTGTCGACGAGACCGGTGAGGCCCGAGCGACCAAGCTGGTCCCCGCCCACGGCGGCGATTTCCATCGAGGTGCCGTCCGGGGTCAGGACGCGGGTCCAAAGGATCAGGATGCGCTTCTGGTGCATTTCGATCCCGGAGCGATATTGGCCAAAAAGGCGGGAGCCCCGGGGGATCAGGATCCGGTCTCCGGAAAACGCCGGAACCGGCTCGGAGACGACTGCGACGACAGACCCCGGCAAGTCGCTGTTGATGGCGGTCTGGAGCGCCGCCTGGATGACGGACCCTTGGGTTAGGGTGCGTTCGGGATGTGTGAGGCGGGCGGCCTCCTGCACCTCGAGCGGTCGCGCGCTTTGCAGGAACTGCTCGTTGCCGGAAAGGACCGGTCCCCCGGTGCCCGCGGCCGCCGGATCGGCCACTGCCGCGCCGCTTTGGCCACCACGCGGACCGTCGGCATAAACAACCGCGGGGGATTTGATCTGCGCGGTCAGAAGCTCCTCGGCAACCCGCTCGGCCTCGCGCTGTCGCTGCTCCTCTTCCTGCCGCCGGCGTTCTTCGAGCAAGCGCTGGTCTGCGATCAGCCCCTCGTGGTCGAGCTCAGCCTCGAGGCCTTCGCGCTGCGCCCGTTCGGCATCGAGCATGGCCTGAAGCCCTTCGATGCGTGTCTCGGTCTGGCGCTTCAGGTTGGCCAGATCGGTTTCTTTTGCGGCCAGTGTGGCTTCAAGCGCGGCCTTCTGTTCATCGAAGGCTTCGCGCAGGTCCGCGACGGCGGACTGGATTTCTGAATTCCGCGCGGCCTGGCTGGCGGCGAGGGCCTCGCGGAGCTTGGCGATCTCGGCCAGCACCTCGGCGCTCGGTTCAGGGGCAGGGGCCGCGGGCACATCGAGCGCTTCCTCGACGGCGATCAGCGCGTCATTGACCCGTTGCTCGGTCTCGTCGGGTGGAAACTCCAGCCGCCCGCCGGTGCCGGTGCGACGGTCCTGGAAGGTTTCAACATCGGAGGTCTCGAGTGCGCTGTCGCCCTCCTGCAGGCCGGTGGCCAGGAAATACGCGACCCCGGCGCCGCCGAAGGCGAGGGCGGCGGCGAGCGCGCCAACCCCGAGGCTGTTGCCGTGGCGTTTGGATTTACCGCGCTGGCTGAACTGATCAAGGCGGTCCTGCAGGTCGGGAGGGGATTGTTCGGCCATAGTCAGTTGCTCACATAGATGGCGCTCTCGTCGCGCCAGGCGCAGATCGCCTCATCGCCAATGCGCAGCGTCCAGTAGGTGTTCACTCCGAGGACGCGGACCGTGTTGCCTTGCTGGGTCCAGTTGACGGTGCGCTCACGGCCCTGGTCATCGGCCTTGAAGAGGGCGGGTTGGCGACCGTTCTCCGGGAAGACGAAATACGTATAGCGCCCGTCGTCATAGATATGGCTGGGGTGGAAGTCGCCCTCGCCCGAGACGCGGTAGTTGTAATTGCGCGGCGCCTCGAACCCCTTCGGCTGGGAGGCCGCCGTCGCACGGCGTTCTTCGTCGGGGTAGCGGAAGCGGACCTCGAAGAACATGCCGGTGCGGTTCGGGATCGAGCCTTCGCGGAGATGGAAGGAATAGGTGCGTCGGTTGGTGATGACCGTCATGTTGGTCGAGGCATTGGCCACATGCGGTTTGATGGTCAGCACATTGCCAAGCTCGGGGATCGGATCGACCTGGAAGCTTTCGGTGTCGCCGACAATCACAGCCTCGAACCGTTCCCCCGCCCCGAAATGAATCGTGGTCGAATGCCGAAGATCGGTTTCGATCCGGTAGACCTGGCTTTCATTGTAGACGGCGGTGCGGATGCGGATATCGAGCGACCCGCCTTGCGGCGTGGCCTCGGCGAGGGCTGCAACAGGAAGGGCAAGCGCCAGGAGGAGCGCGGGCAGGGATTTCATGGGGATCAATTCTCCAGGGTCTCGGCGTCGACTCGGTAGGAGGTCACCACGAAGCCCAAGGGGTTGGCCCAGACATCCTGAAGGCGCTGGCGGGTTTCGGGTTGGAAGTCATAGCCGACGGTGGCCACGTAAGACCGGGTCACGGTGCGGGTGTCGCGGGGGCGACGCAGCGTGCGGGTGAAGCGGACCTGGGCCACGCCACGCTCGATCTGGTTCACCGACTTGATGACCACCTCGATCTTGGCGTCGCGGCCATAGACGGTGATCGGGTAATCCTCGTTGGTGGAGGACCAGAGATCGCGCAGCGTGCGGGCGGCATCGCCGTCGGAGCGGTCGAGGACCGAGTTGATGCGCTGTTCGCCATCGGTCAGGTCATAGGTCTCGCGGTCATCGACGTAAGCGACGAGATTGGCCTGGATGATGGCGTCGCTTTCCGAGAGCGTCAGTGCCTGGACGGCGGCGACCCGGTCCATCTCGCCGGTTTCCTTGTCGACCACGACCACGAAGGTCTCGGTTGTCTTGAGCGGAAAGAGGCTCGCGCCCGCGACCATGCCGGCGACGCCAACCAGCACGCCCGCAGCGGCGACCAACCAAGCAAAGCGCTCGCGCCGTCTTGGCCCGTAGATGAAATCCGCCTCGAAAGCGTCGCGGTCGGGCGCGGGGGAACTAGGTACCGTCTTCTTCAAGTCAGTCGTCTTTCACATCAGGATTTGCGGAAGGCCTTGGCGGCGGAGAGGAGCGCGCCGGGGCTTTGCCGGATCATCTCGCCGGTCTTCACCACGCCCGCATTGGCCATCTGGTTCAGCTCATGCGGAGATTTGCCGGTGACGAGGCGCGAGGTCGCGCCGGTGCCATACTCCCGCGTGTTCACGAAACCCTGGCGCGCGAGGCCTGTGAGACCCACGGCATTCGAGGCAATGCCGACGACGCCAGTGAGGTTGGAGGCGATATAGGGGACCGAGGCCATGATCCCGGCGCTGAGGATCAGGATCACGAGGAAGGGCAGGATGAGGCTGACGGTCTCGACATCGCCCGGATCGGCGGAGGCGTCGCCGATAGCTTCGGCGATGGCGACAATGATGCCCGCGGCCCCGGCGGCCGCGACGGGCATGAGCGCATAGCCGATGGTGGCGCGGGTCCAGGCCTCGAAGAGGGATTGGGTCGGCTTGAACAGCGAGGTCACGATCATGAAGGGGGCGATCACGATCATCAGCGCGAAGACGATGCGGGCGAAGGCGATGATCCCGGCGGTGACGGCGGCGAAAACGGCGGAGAGGACGAAGAAGATGGCGCCGAGGACCGCGCCGAAGACCCAGCCCGCGCGATCCCCGATCGTGTCGCCATAGGCGGTGATGCGAGCGACCATGTTGTCGAGGCTCTCATAGACCCCGGCCTCGTCGCCCGAGCCGGTAAGGGCCAGGATCGAGGCGCCCACGGAGTCGGGCACACGCGTGACGATGTCATAGATGACACTGAAATTATCCCAGCTCTGCGCGAATATGCCTACGAGCGCTATCTTCATCCCGAAGGCAAAGCCGGTACCGAAGGGCAGGGGGCGGAGCTGCATCACCGCGTTGATCCCGAGGAGCACGACGAGGAGCGCGGCCCCGGCGGAGATCACGTCGCCGACAGCACCTGCCGAAGAGACAAAGCCGTCCTGCGCCACGGTATCCACCGCCGCGTCGACCTGGCTCAGGATGTCGCGAATAACGCCCATCTACTCGGCACAGGCCTCCACAACTTGCGTCTCGAGCGCGTCGGCTTGCACGTAGAGATCGAGCACCTTGAAGGGCAGGCGCGGATTGTCCGAGGTCTGGAACCGGGGCAGGGCGGTGAGCGCCTTATCCCAGGTGAACTGATCCAGCAGGCAGGTGCAGGTTTCCGAGGCGAGCGCCTCTTTGGCAATCAGGATGCGCAGGATCGCGCGGTAGCCATTTCGGAGATAGGCGGTTTCGGCCAGATCGGCGGGCGGTTTCGGGACCCGGCAATCATCGGTCTTGTCCCGCGCGATGGCCATCGAGTTGAAGGGCGTGTCGCCTGACGGACCTGTGCTCGGGATTTGGGCCAGCGCGGCACCGGGCAGGCTACCCAGAACAAGAGCGACGAGACCAAGCGCGCGAACTGAAGCCAAGCTGTGGGTCAATGGCATTCTCATGGATCCACCGCCATCGAGCGGAACTTGCGCTCATCTGCGAGGGTTGCGGCATCAACGACGCCGAGCTGGCCGGCGCTGACACCTTGCGCCGCTTCCAGCCGCCAGATCTGGGTCAGGATGATGCCAAGTTCAGCGGTGACGCGGGTGTTGAGATCGACGGCAGCCTTCAGCCCGTCCTGATCGTCGATGAGCCCGACCATGGTTTCCAGCCGTTCGAGGCTTTGGCCGGCCTCCTCGTGGCTTTCCTGCGCGGCGACGGACAGCATGGCGCTGGCCCCGGCCGAGGTGGCGATGCGGTTGTCGGCGGGCTCATCCGAGCCCGAGAGGGTGCTCAGACGTTCCGAGGTGAAGCCGCTGCCCGACAGAACCCGCTCGACCGAGGCCGAGAGTTCTGCGCCCGGATTGAACCCGCTCAGGAAATCACCGCTCGCCAGCGATTGCGCAGTGTTGAGGGGCGCGACCAGCTTGCCGCGTAGCGCGCGGAATTCTTCGACCGTCGCGAAAAGCTCACCCAACCCGCTGCCTTCAATGAGCGAGGTCAGTTGTGCTTCGAGGTTCGTGAGCTGCGACAGCTGGGTTTCCAGTTCCAGCCGCATCGTGGCCAGTTGCTGCATCTGGACGTTCAGGTCCTCGGCCATGTGCTCGAGCTGGGCCACGAGTTGACCAAGCTGCGAACCATCGAAAGTCGGCACGCCCTGGGCCTTGGCCGGTCCGCCAACGCCGAGCGCGACGACCGCGGTGGTCACCAGAAGAAAATGTCTCATTCGGAAACTCCCATCTGCATGAAGTCGCGCTCGGCCAGCCGGTCGGCGACGAGGTGCTGCGCATAGGCCGCTTCGCGCTGCTGGTTGGCGGCCATCAGCCGGACGCGGAGATTGAGGATGCGGCCGATCTCGGCCTTGGCGTAGGTGTTGAGTTCCCAGGCCGCCTTGGCATTGGGCTGAGCATCGATCTGCAGGATGATCGCGCGCAACCGATTGATGACCTGTTCGGTCGTTGCCGAGCTGTCGGCGGCGTAGTAGACGCCCGCCTCGGAGATGCTTGCATATTCGGCGAGGGCAAAATCCGAGGGCGAGAGCGTCCCGAGCGCGTCGGCACCGCCCACGACAGCTAGGTATTCGTTGTAGAATTTCGAGATGTTGCGCACGTAGCCTTGGGTTTCTGCAAAGGGCGGCACGCCACCATATTCGATGACCCGGCCCGGGCCCGCGTTATAAGCCGCAAGTGCATGGGGGATATTGCCGAAGCGGCCCAGCTGCGTGGTGATGTAACGCGCGCCGCCGCGCAGGTTGTCTTTAACGTCATAGCGATCGACGCCAAGATCGGAGGCGGTGCCGGGCATGAGCTGGGTCAGCCCATAGGCGCCGACCGGGCTTTGTGCGGCAACGTTGAAGCGGCTCTCCTGTTTGATCAGGGCCTGGAAGAGGCAGCGCCACTGGGTGGCCGAGAGACCGGCACGGGCCACACCGGGCGCGCCTGCGAACTCGCCCGCGACCTCGACGATCATCATCTCGACCGTCTCGCGGCCCTCGCCGAAGAGGCGGCTGTTCATCGGGCTCGAATCTGTATTGGGATAGACCGCCGCCACCCCGAAATCCGCATTGCCCTCGAGCGCGCGGATATCGAAGCCGGGACCAGTGATCGCGGCGGTCATCTCCTCGAGGACGCGCAGCTGGTCGGCCTGCACGTCCGCCAAGGTCGACTCTGTCCGATCCTTGTCCTGCTGGGTGCCAAGATCCTCGGCGAGCGCCGCTACGCGGGCGATGGCGCGTCCGATCGCGGAATTGTCCTGCGTCGGCACGCCCTGGGCGAGCGCGGGCAGGGCGCCAAGACCGAGGCAGAGCCCGGCGGATATGATCGCAACGCGGCTCATTCCGGACGGGTCAGGGGCTCGAAAGTGCAGTCGGGTTTGGCTGTTGCGTGAGCCGGTGCGCCCATGGTCGAGAAGGAGAGGGCGGAGCGGGTCACCTGCGGCTCGCCATTGCGTCCAAAGCAGGGCGAGGTTTTCTCGGTATATGTCTCGCAAGCGGAAAGAAGGCCCGCGGCGACGCAGAGCGCGAGGAGGGGTTTCGAACTCATATCACATGTCTCCAGAAATCGGGATTGGCGCGCCAATCGGCAGGCACGCGCGCCTCCCCGGTGGCACCACCGCCAAGGATGGGAAGGAGGTCGCCAAGCGCGGAGAGGTCCGCATCGACGAAGACGCTGTCACCCGCCGAGCGGATAAGCGCGATGCGCTGGCCGATGGTCGGCTGCACGAGAAGGGCCGCCTCTTTGGCGTTCACGCGCAGGAAATCGTAATCGGAGACAGCAGCACGATCGTTCGGGAAGAGGATCTGGGTTGGCACCGTCTCGACGATGGTCTTGCCGACGCGGCTGTCGCGCAGTTGGCTCGGGTACTGCGTCATCATGATGACGACGCAGTTCATCTTCCGAAGCGTCACCAGCCAATTCTCCAGCCGCGCCCCGAAATAGGGATCGTCGAGCAGTTTCCAGGCCTCGTCGAGCACGATGATGGTGGGGCGGCGGTCCTCGACCACGCGTTCGATCTGGCGGAAGACGTAGGAGAGCACCGCCATGCGCTCGGTGGTCATGTCGAGGATCTCGGTCATGTCGAAGCCGATGATGTCGGAGGCCAGTTCAAGCCCGGCACCCTGTTCCGGCTCGTCGAAGACCCATCCGTAGCGCCCGCCCGGGGCCCATTCGGCGACGCGGGACTGTAGCTCACCATCGTCATCGAGCGACTGAAACAGGGTCTCGAAACTCGCGAAGCGCCGGAGCGAGCCCTCGGCATGGGCATTTTGCGAGACCGCGCTTTGGATGTGTCGTGACTGCTCGCCCGTGAGGGTTCCATTACGTGTGAGAAGTGTCGCAAGCCAATCCGAGAGCCAGGCGCGGCCACGTTCATCGATTTCGGTATCGAGGGGGTTCAAGCCCGAGGGTACCCCGGCGCGGATTTCGTTGTAGCGGCCGCCAAGGGCACGGACGGCCATCTCGAGGCCGCGATCCTTGTCGAAGAAAAAGAGCCGCGCGCCGACCCGCTGCGCCTGCGCCGCGAGAAAGGCTGTTGTCAGCGTCTTGCCTGTGCCCGTGCGCCCCAGAACGAGCGTATGGCCGACGGTCGGTTCCTTGCCGGGGCTGCCCGCCTCGTGGAAATTGAAGCGATAACCCGAGGTGCCAGCCGTTGGCAGGACCGAGATGGTCTGACCCCAAGGGGATTGGTCAGAACCACGTCCTTCGGCGCTGCCATGGAGGGCCGCGAAGTCGGCGAAATTGATCGAGGAGATCGGCGTCTTGCGCGCCCGGTAGCCGAAGTTACCGGGCGACTGCGCAAAGTAGGTGGTTTTCAGCGCCATGTTTTCGCGGACGATCACCGACATGATCTCCTGACCGACGCGTTTGATCTGGGCGGCGGCCCGTTCGAGGATGTCGCGATCCGGCGCATAGACGGCGATAGAGAGGTGATGGTCGCCAAAGGCGATGCGGCCCGCCTCCTGGTCATCGGCGGCTTGCCCGAGCTGTTCCCGCAGCGAGACGGCGGCATCGTCGGAGGCATGCATCTGGCGGATGATGCGCTGGATGCGTTCGGCCATGATGTTGTTCGGGATTGGGCTGAAGGAGTTCGTCAGCACGATGTCGAGGGGCAGGTCGAGCGCGTCGAGCAGCGTGACGTCCGTGAGCGCCGGATAAGTCTTCATCGAGAAGAGCGCACCGTATTTGACCTGACCGGTCACGGCGTCGCTCAGGGTGACGACGTCGCCATCGAAGGTCGCGCGGCAATTGCTCAATGTATGCGAGAGGGGCAGGGCGCTTTGCCCGAAGCCGATGGGGGAGAAGCTGCCCGCGTTCAGAGTATTGAGATAGCCCAGCCACTCCCCGCCCGACTTCGTGAGCCGGACCGGGTTGGCCGAGGCAAGCGCCACCTCGAAAAAGCCCATGACCTCGTTGAGTTCCTGTACACGCGTGGCGCGGTCCTTGACCCAGGCCTTGCGGGCCAGCGCCCGCAGGAGCGGAATGCGCGACGAAATGTCGGGCCGCCGGATGACGCTGAGATAGAGTTGGCGCTTGGCGGGGCGGAGGTCTTTGACATGGGTCTGCCAGCGCGCATCAATCGCGGCGGCAAAGCTGTCCCCTTCGATGGGGCGCATCCCAAGATCTTGCGGCACCGAGATGCGGTGGATGTAGAAACCAAAGGCGTTGCCGGTCTGGGCGACGATGGCGGCGACCGCGCGTTTGAGCGCATCGAGCCGGGCGTCCTCACTGGTCATCGGGTTCAGACCATCAAGGCGCAGGGTGGCCATGAGGTCGCCCTCGCGCAGCACCATCACATCCTCATCCGCCAGCGCGAAATACGGCAGGTGTTCAGCGAGATAGTTCTCCCGCGCGAACGCCCCGCCGCCAGCCTGAAGGAGTGCCGTTCCGTGAGTGGAAAGTGTACCGGCATCAAGCGCCAAAGCTGTCGCCTCCATGCAGTGCCCGGTTCTTCGTCGGGCGCACCGCGCCGTAGGAGACGCGCACAACTTCAAAGAAATGCGGCTCGCGGTCGGCGACGAACCAGAGGATCGGATAAGCCACGAGCCCGATCAGGAAGAAGACCATGGACTTTGTCCAGATGAACGGCAGAACGACCCCGGTCGCCAGCACGACGAGGTATCCTACGGGCAAGCCCAAATACTTGGGCGGACGGGCGAGGCCCAGAAAGAGGGGGGATCGTTCTGCCACTGCTCGGGCCTCTTCTCAGGAGAAGCCGTCGACGATGGTGCCGGCTGAGAAAATCAGCACGATCCCGATGATGACCGAGGCGAACCAGCCCCAGTTCAGCCGTCCCATCATGCACATGAAGCCGGTGCCGATGACCGCGAGCGTGGCGACCGCGATCCCGATGGGACCGGTCAGCGCGGCTTCGACGGTTTCCAGCATGGTCTGGATGGGTGACAAGTCTTGCGCGAGAGCGGGAGTTGCGAAAGCCGCCAAGGTTGTGGCGACAGGCAAGAGGCGGCTGAGGCGATGTCGAAGCATGCGAAGTTCCCTTGTTTTACTGAAGATCGATGAGGATGGGCGCGCGGACTGGAACCCGGTCTGCGACGCGGATGTCCGGAGCGGCAACGGGCGTGCCTGCCAGCCGGGACCGGATCCGATGGATGCGCGCGATGTAGTCGCGGGTCTCGGTGAAGGGTGGAATGCCGAAATATTCGACCACGCGGTGCGGCCCGGCATTGTAGGCTGCGAGCGCCAGGTTGATGTCCTTGAACGTGGCGAGCTGTGCGAGCAGGTAGCGCGCCGCGCCGTCGAGGTTCTGGGACGGGTCGCGCGGATCGACCCCCAAGCTGCGGGCCGTGTCCGGCATCAGCTGGCCGAGACCATAGGCGCCCTTGGAGCTTACGGCGGTTGGGTTGTAGCTGCTTTCGGCCTCGATCAGGGCCTGGAAAAGGACCAGCCAGTCGTCCTCATCGAGGCCGACCTGCCGCAGGGCGCGATTACTCTTGTGACGATCTGCTGTGGCGCGGATCAGGGAGAGGATGTCGTCACGACCGGAAGGCTGCGCAACATCCAGCGAGGCCAGAACGACTTCCGCCTCAGCATTATCACCCAGCCCGGTCCATGCAGGCCGCTCGCCGTGGAAGGTCCAGCCCGAGGTCCGGGCTGTGCCGTCGTGGCCGAAGGCGATGACGTCAGCCGCGCTCCTCGAGGGTGATGCTGTAGTCAGGACCAAAGCGCAGATCGCGCCCGTCACCGAACTCGAGATGATGTTTGAAGAGCCCTGGCCATATGTTGAAATACCGCGGCTCTGGCCCGTGCGGGGTGATCCGGGTCGAGACCAGAATGGCTTCCGGCTCGCCCTCGCGCAGGTAGATGCACTGGTAGCGCGGCTTGCCATCGTCCGTGAACCCCACGAGTTCATACCGGCAGCGGAACGCGATGCCCTGTTCGGACAGGTCTTTGACACCATCGATGGTGATCAGGATCTGGTTGCGCGCTATCGGCATGTTCGGACTCTCCCCACGAGAGCCCTTCTACTTCCTGCGCTTAAATCCATAAAGTCATATGGAGTCAATACGACATATTGCAGTAAAAGACATATTGCATGATAGTTGCCGCAAGTTTTTGCGGGAGAGCGACATGAAGCGGCAGGTGATGGCGGTGGCGATGGGGGTGATGGCGGTGTTTGGAGCCCCGCAGAAGGCGCACGCCTATGATATCGACTGCGCTATCATGCTCTGCATGGCGGGAGGGTTCCCCCCGAGCGCTGTCTGCGCACGGGCCTATCGCACCATGATCCGCCGCATCACGCCCTGGCCGAGCCTGCCGCCCTTCGGCGTCTGCACCTTTGCCCATGTGCCGGTCGAACTGGACGGACCCGGCGGAGAGGGCGAGCTCGACACCAACCTGCCGGAGTATGAATGGCTGAACCGCACTCATGTGATCTGGTTCACCGGGCGCTCCTACGAACCGCGCGACGAGCCGCGACAGTGGGATTGGTCGATCCGCTCTTGCGATCGCGAGAACCGGACCTGCCGCTACATCCAGCGGGTCTACGGTTCCCACACGCCCTGGCCCGCGACATTCGTCTCGGAGAGCGGTCAGGAGATCGCCTATCCGACCAGCGGGGGCCTTTGGCACTTCTATTCTCGTAGCATCATGGTCGAATACGGCGACTACGAAGGCAACATGGGTCACTCGGAGTGGTTCTCCTACTGATCCGAACGGTCCGATGCCTTCAGGGAAACCGGGCGAAGCTCGGCCAGACAAGTATCAAAGCGTTCCGGATCGACATGCCAGCGGCGACTCACCGAGCCATCATTCCAACGGTAATCGGTGAACAGGTGGATCTCCTGCACACCGTCGTTCAGAAATCCTTCCTGGAAAGGCCAGCCTGTCTTTCTCTTCGCCATGTACCCGCGCCACTCGTACCGTTCTTGCCGTTCTCTCTCTTCTGCTGAGCTGTGCGATCAAACTCGGATGAAACGGACTAGCGTTTCGCAAAAAGCTCGACGGGATCGACATTGAGCGCCTTGGCGATGCGTTCGAGAAGGTCGAGCGAGGCCGCGAACTTGGCGTTTTCGACCTTGCCCATATGGCCGCGGCTCACATCGGCCCGATGAGCAAGCTCCTCCTGGCTGAGGCCGCGGGCGCGTCTCAAGTCCTGGATGTTCAGTGCTACACGGTCCCGCAAGTTCATGCCCGCGAAACGGACATGGTGCGCGAAATATCGCCACGCGATATATGTTACATTCGAAGGTGAGGGAGCAGAAAAATCGAAAATCGGTGCTTAGAGAAATAGGACCAATTTGCATGCAGTTCCGGGTACTTGGTGTTGTAAATGCTACTAGGGCGAGTAGCGATGACCGTCAATACACCATGACACGAATCAGCGTCAGTCACGCATAACTTAGATTATGTTAAATAATGGATGCTTGCGTGGGAATTCAAGGTTCTGTCTTACGTTGATTGTGATCCCGACGATCATCACGACCAAGAAGCACGACACCGCTTTTGCCTGGCTGATCGCAAAAGCGGCGACCTCATCGGCGATGTTTTTCCAATCCTGTCTCTGCTGAGGATTTCAGGCGGAAGCATATTATCAGAATCGAAACCATTTTCTGGGTGTTGCTTCATTTTTGCAATGGTGAAGTGCGCGCCCAGAAATGCCGATGCCCAAAATTTTTTGGGCACCGGATGATGGAGTTCAAAACAGCAATTTTCAAATAGAGCGACGACCACGAACGATCACGTACAGAGTAATTGCAATCGCCGCTTTCACCGCATCCCCGAGGATGAATGGATAAAGCCCGACCTCAAGAAGCCTTTTTTCATACCCGACAAAGTTGCCCAGCCAAATGAGTCCAGGAATATACAGGACCACCGAACCTGCTACCACCGCCAGTGCCGTAGTTAGGACAAGCGGAATTCCGTCGATTCTCCCGACTATCCATCCGGTGACCGCGGCTGCGAGCAAGAAGCCCGCCAGGAACCCACCAGTAGGTCCAAATACATAAGCCAGCCCGGCTGGTGCGGGCGGCGTACCCGCGAATACTGGCAATCCGAAAATACCTTCTAGCAAGTAAACGAAGACTACAAGGCTGCCTCGAATGGGTCCTAGAAAAAGACCAAGGCCCAATACTATTACTGTCTGTGTCGACATTGGGACCGGATAGAAAGGTACCACGATTTTTGCAGAGACTGTCAGTAAGATTGAGCCGAGAAGTAGAATTAGGGCCTCTCGGGTCGTGAAGTAGATTGACCGTTGTTGAATAGGTACCGCGTTCATTTAGATGTCCCTTTTGGTTTCAAACTTGCGCTTTTTCATTGGTATCTTCACATGCGCTTCGCGACTTCCTCGAGCATTACCTCGGTCGCGCCGCCGCCTATGGCCTGAACACGCGCATCGCGTGACATCCGCTCAACAGGTGTTTCACGCATGTAGCCCATGCCACCATGGAATTGCACACAGTCATAGAGCACGGAGTTGACGAGTTCGCCGCAATAGGCCTTGACCATCGAGACCTCTTTTACGCAGTCCTGCCCTGCGGCATCCAGACCGGCGGCGTGATAGACCAGCTGACGTCCTGCCGCGATCCGCGTCTGACAGTCGGCCAGCCGCTGGCGCACGGCCTGCTTGTCCCACAGAACCCCGCCGAAGGCCTTACGTTGCTTGACGTAATCCACGGTCATGTCCAGCGCCGACTGCGCTTCGCCACAGGCCATCGCACCCAGGACGATCCGTTCGTTCTGGAAGTTCTTCATCACCGAATAGAAACCCCGGTTGACCTCGCCCAGGATGTTTTCGGCCGGGATGCGGACATCTTCGAAGATCAGTTCGGCAGTGTCCGAGCACAGCCAGCCGGTCTTGTTCAGCGCCCGGCCGACCGAAAAGCCCGGCGTGCCCTTTTCAACAGCGAACATCGTGATCCCGCGCGATCCTTTGGCATCAGGGTCGGTCTTGGCCCCGACAAAATAGAGGTCGCCGTGAACGCCGTTGGTGATGAACATCTTGGTGCCGTTCAGAACCCAGTCCGACCCGTCCCGCACCGCGCGGGTGCGCATACCGGCCACGTCCGAGCCTGCGCCCGGTTCGGTCACGGCAACAGCGGTGATCTTTTCACCCGAGGTGATTGACGGCATCCAGCGTGCCTTTTGTTCCGGGGTTCCCGCGTTTTCGAGATGCGGCGAGGCCATATCGGTATGCACCAGAACGGTGGCCGAAAAGCCACCGAAGGTGGAACGACCGACTTCTTCGGCCAGCATCACGCTGGACATCACGTCCATCCCTGCCCCGCCGTATTGTTCGTCATAGCGCATCCCCAGAACGCCCAGATCTCCCATCCGGCGCAGCACGTCGCGCGGCACCATGCCGTCCTCTTCCCAAGCGTCGGCCTTGGCCGTCACCTCGGTTTCGATGAAGCGGCGCAGCTGGTCGCGGATCATCTCGAGATCTTCGTTGAATGGTCCGTTTGCGGCGGTGATCGTGTCTTGGCTGGTCATGTCTTGTCCTCCGGATCAAGTTTTACGAGGGGGGCGTTCCCGGCAACGGTGTCACCTGGGGCGCAATAGATTTCGGCCACCACGCCCGCGACCGGCGCAGGCAGGCTTTGAAGAAGTTTCATCGCTTCCAGCACCACCAGGGTATCGCCGGCAGCGACACGGTCGCCCGGGGCGACGCGGATCTCGGCAACGGCACCGGGCATCGGTGCGGTCAGGGTGTCGTCACCAGCAGCCTCGCCCGAAGAGCGACGCAGATGCCGGTCCTGAAGCGTCTGGAACTGGTGTGTTGTCATGCCGGTCGGGGTCTGAAGATGCACCGTCCAGCAATCGCCTGTGCGTTCAACATGGGCAACACGAGAGAAGGGAACCCCATCAACATGGCCACTCAGCCGACCGGCGTTCAATCCGGGCGCCTCGACCGCGCAATGCGTATCATTCGTCAGAATGGCCGCGAGCTGTGATGCGCCGCTGCTCACCCGCACGGGGCCATCACTGCTGTTGTGCCAATATGAGGCCATGCCAAGCCGTCCGGCAGCACCGGTAAGGCGCCAGCCTCCCAAGCTTTGCCAGGGGCTTTGATCCGATGGGGCAAGATGTAGGTGCAAGGCAATAGCGGCCAATGCAGTGCTTTGCTCATCGGGTTCGGGCTCGGTCCAGCCATCGGGGAACATCTCGGGCAAGCCCGAGGTGTGGTGCCGGAATGCCTGAAACTCGGGATGTGTCAGCAATGCGCGCTGATAGGTTAGGTTCAGGCCTACGCCGCCGACGGCGAAGGTATCAATAGCCGCGACCGCCTGACGGATTGCTCCGGCTCGATCCGGCGCATGTACGATCAGCTTGGCCAGCATGGAATCGTAGTGGTGGCTGACGACCGAACCGGTCTCGACGCCGCTGTCCAGCCGCACACCCGGAGGCGTTGCCCAAAGGGTGATCTGGCCTGTTTCGGGCCGGAAATTCTCTGCCGGGTCTTCGGCTGCGATACGGATCTCGATCGCGTGCCCGTCAAAGCCGATATCGGATTGCTCCAGCGTCAGCGCCTCGCCACGCGCGATGCGCAACTGCCATTCGACCAGATCAATTCCGGTAATGGCCTCGGTCACTGGATGCTCCACCTGAAGGCGGGTGTTCATCTCAAGAAAATAGTATTCGCCGCGTTTCGGGTCATAGAGGTATTCCACCGTTCCGGCCGAGCGATAGCCAATGGCTTCAGCCAGCCGGACCGCCGCCGCGCGCATGTCTGCGCGCAGGGCTTCGGGCAGATCGGCGGCCGGGGCCTCTTCGATCAGTTTCTGGTGGTTGCGTTGCAGCGAACAGTCGCGGTCGCCCAGATGCAGCGCAGTACCATGGCTGTCGCCAAGAACCTGCACCTCGATATGGCGCGCGCGCGGGGCGTAGCGTTCCAGGAACACCGCCGCGTCGCCAAACGCGCCCTTTGCCTCGGACCGGGCCGAGGCGATGGCTTCGGCCGCGTCCTGCAAATCGGTGACAAGACGCATCCCGCGCCCGCCGCCGCCTGCGCTGGCCTTGACCAGAAACGGGGTACCAAGTGCCCGAGCCTCGTCCAGCAATTTCACATCGGACTGATCTTCGCCGCGATAGCCGGGAAGAACGGGCATGCCGGCGGCCTCGGCGGCGGCCTTGGCCTCGATCTTGGAACCCATGCGCGAAATAGCATCGGCCTCGGGGCCGACGAACACCAGTCCTGCGGCTTCCACCGCGGCCGCGAAATCCGCATTTTCCGACAAGAAGCCATAGCCCGGATGCACCGCGCCCGCGCCGGTCGCGCGCGCGGCCTCAAGAATGGCCGGAATGTTCAGGTAGCTGTCAGCCGGGGCGGCACCACCTATACAAATGGCATGGTCGGCCTCGGCCACGAAGGGTGCGTCGCGGTCCGCTTCGGAGAAGACCGCGACGCTTTCCAGTCCCAGCTTGCGGCAGGCGCGTTGGATGCGGCGGGCGATTTCGCCACGGTTTGCGATCAGGACTCGGGTAAAGCTCATTTGACCCGCCACGAGGGAATATCCTTGTTCAGGAAGCTGTTGATGCCTTTGATGCCTTCTTCGGTTTCCCAAGCATCGGCCAGTCGATCGGCGGTATAGATCATGTTTGTTTCAAGGTCATGGCTGGCCACATAGGCAATCAGCGCCTTGGTGTCCGCAACCGCGCCCGGTGCTGCCTGAAGGTGATCATGCACCACCCGTTCCACGGCGGTATCCAGATCATCGGGCGCGACAACCTCGGTCAAAAGCCCGATCCGCTCTGCCCTTGCAGAGTCGAACAAGGCACCCGACAACATGGTTTCGCGCGAATGCACCTTGCCGATCCGGGCCACGACATAGGGCGAGATATTGGCCGGCAAAAGGCCCAGCTTTACCTCGGTCAGGCCGAAGCGCGCCCCTTCGGCGCCGATCGTGTAGTCGCAGACAGAAATCATGCCGACCCCACCGCCATAGGCCGGGCCGTTGATCCGACCGATCAGGGGCTTGGGCATTGTATCGAGTCGGCGCAGAAGCCGCGCAAGGGTCGCGCTTTGCTCGACCCGTTCGGCGCGGGTCTTTTCGACATTCGACGAAAACCAATTAAAATCGCCGCCCGCGCAGAAGCTTTTGCCGTTGCCGGTCAGAATGATGATGCGGACAGCCTCGTCCGTGGCCATTTTTTCCGCGGCGTCATAAAGCTCGGCGATAAGATCGCCGTTCAGGGCATTGTGTTTGTCTGCCCGGTTGAGCGTGATCGTCGCAACGCCACGATCATCGGTTTCAACCAGGATTGTGTTGTAGGTCTGGGTCATGTGTGAAGCTCACATTCTGAATACGGGAGTATGGCGCCCGGCTTCAGGCACCGATGTCACAATAGAAAGGCACAGCCCGAGAATATCGCGGGTCTGGCCCGGTTCGATTAGCCCGTCGTCCCACAGCCGCGAGGTGGCATAATAGGGATCGGACTGTTCGCCATACTGGGCGCGCACCTGGGCTTCGATCCTAGCCATGTCGGTCTGCATCCTCTCCGGATTGCCCCCCTTCTGGCGGCGCAGCTCCAGCATCACGTTGGTGGCGATGTCGGCGGACATGGTGGCCAGTTCCGCAGTCGGCCAGGCAAACAAGAAATTCGGCGCAAACCCGCGCCCGCACATGCCGTAATTGCCCGCTCCATAGGACCCACCCAGCAGCACCGACAGGCGCGGCACCTTGGCAACGGACATGGCATAGACCAGTTTGGCACTGTCCTTGGCGATGCCGCCGCGCTCCGCATCTGTTCCGACCATGAAACCCGAAATGTTATGCAGGAACAGCAGGGGGATGTTTCGCTGGTCGCACATGGACACGAACTGCGCCCCTTTGAGAGAGCTTTCGGACAGAAGAGCCCCGTTATTGGCGAGAATCCCCACGCGATAGCCATGGATACGTGCCGTACCACAGACCAATGTCTCACCCCAGCCGGGCTTGAATTCGCGGAACTCGCCCGCGTCAATCATGCGCAGCAAAACCTCGCGCATGTCATAGGGCTGTTTGCGATCGGCACTGATGACGCCCAGCAGTTCCTCCGGGTCATGCGCGGGCTGTGCGGGGGCTGCGTCGGGCTTCATCGGACGTGATTGGCCCAATTCAGCCACGATATCACGCATCAGGGCCAGCGCGTGATACTCATCCTCGGCCAGATGATCGGATACGCCCGAGATATGTGAATGCATCTCGGCCCCGCCTAATGTTTCACCATCTACGTCTTCGTTGATGGCGACCTTGACGATTGATGGCCCGCCCAAATGGATGCGCGCGTTGCCGCGCACCATAATGACTTCGTCCGACAGGGCGGGAATATAGGCCCCGCCTGCCGTGCAGCCACCGAACACTGCCGAGATTTGCGGCAGGCCTGACGCCGACATGTTGGTCTGGCGATAAAAGGAATTGCCGAAATGACGCGCGTCGGGAAAGACCCGATCCTGTTCGGGCAGATAGGCGCCGCCACAATCCACGAGGTAAAGGCAAGGCATCCGGTTTTCCGCTGCAATTTCTTGCGCACGGATATGTTTTTGCACCGTCTCATGGTAGAATGACCCGCCCTTCACTGTCGCATCGTTTGCGATGATCATGCACGGAAGGCCGTGAACGATCCCGATGCCCGTAACGATCCCTGCCCCAGGGACTTCGCCGCCATATTGCCCATAGGCCGCCAGGGACGACAGCTCCAGAAAGGCAGTGCCCGGATCCACCAGCAGGTCAATCCGCTCGCGAACAAGAAGCTTGCCGCGATTGCGGTGGCGTTCGACCATTTCTAGACGCCCGCCACCAGAGGCCGCTGCAATCCGCTCCCGCAAAGTTTCAACCCGTGCGCTCTGCGCCGCATGGTTGCGTGCATAGACTTCTGAAGAGGCGATTACAGTTGTTTCAAGCTGCGCCATTTCTCAGTTATCCTGTTTTTCGAGTATTCCGTGAACGAATACGTCAGCGTAATTTTTCGCCAGCGCCTCGACGCTGCCGCGCTTGGGGTCGAACCATTCAAGCGTCGCGTTGAGTGCGCCGATCAGCATCAACCGCAGGTGACGAACATCCACATCTTGTTTCAATGCGCCGTTCGCCTTTAGCCGTGCCAGCAGGCTGTCCCACTCCGCTTCATAAGAACGGCGTGTCGGCAGATTGGCATCCCGGACTGACTGCGGCACCTGTCCGAATATGCGCACATTTGCCGAAGAATAATCACTGACATCCAGAAGGGCGCGCAAATGCGCCGTGATCGCCGCGCGCAAGATGACTTCTGCGCTTGCGTCGGACGCCTGCGATGAAACGGCAAGGCGCATTTCATCGTGTACGGCCATGATACCGGTGTCGAGAATCGACAGCACTATTTCGTCCTTTGAACCAAAATGATAATAAATGCTGCCGGCCTTGATCCCCGCAACCTGTGCGATTTTCCTGAGGGAAACAGAACCATAGCCCTGCTCGCGAAAAAGCCGTGCAGCAACATCCAGCACGCCCTCTCGCCCGACCGGACCGCGGGCTTGCTGAGTTACTTGGTTCGTTTCGAGATTAGACATGGGAAATTTCTGCAACTTCGTACATAACTAACACTTGTTAGGTTGCGTGACGAATGTCAAGCACTTTGTAAGAAACCAACTGGACATTCGCAAAAATACAGTGCGGCCGCCGACTGCTATTTCCATACAGCCGACGACCGATTGGATTTAGCAGGCCGCTGAAATAGTGCTCGGGCCGGAACGCTTTCCCGTCATCAGGATATATTCTGGTTATCGGGCGACCTGCCGACGCGTTGGGCGTTTGCACCGTGGGCCGTTTCTTCGCTTCATGCGGCCAG
>Ga0213841_1000525_pt1 | contig 39681 bp, 42 predicted proteins | sample SWPATP23_FD_160125 | JGI IMG/M metagenome (GOLD analysis project Ga0213841, IMG submission 160125) | Coastal seawater microbial communities from Marineland, Florida, United States - SWPA TP2 #3 | ecosystem: Environmental > Aquatic > Marine > Coastal | place: USA: Florida | collected 2016-08-14 | reverse complement strand
TGCATCAGCCCCAGAATCAGCGCGTTCTTCACCGACAGAGAATAGTCGCGATAGTCGTTGCCGACGGCGATGACCGGTTCAATCCCGGCCTCGTGCATCTGGGTGCCAAGCCCAAGGCCAAGTGCCGTGATACCTGGCAGGTTGATTTCGTCGGGGAACTTCCAGCGGGCATCGTATTCCCGGAACCCCGTGGGTGCGATCATCGGGTCGCGCAGAAAAGCCCAGGTGTTCTGGGAGACGTCGGAAAGCGGTTTGGTCATGGAAAACTCCTGCAGGTCAGAGGCGGATCGGGTCCGCTTTTGCCAAGGCATCAAAACTCATCAAACTGGCCACAAGCTGCGGCATTTGCGATAGCGGGATCATGTTTGGCCCATCAGAGGGGGCAGTGTCCGGGTCTTCATGGGTTTCGATGAAAACCGCTGCAATGCCAAGCGACACGGCGGCCCGGGCCATCACTGGGGCAAATTCCCGCTGACCACCGGTAGAACCGCCCTGGCCGCCGGGCTGTTGCACGGAATGGGTGGCATCCATCACCACCGGATAGCCAGATTGCGCCATGATCGGCAGGCCGCGCATATCGGCGACCAGAGTGTTGTAACCGAAACTGGTGCCGCGCTCGGTCAGCAGCAGGCGTTCATTGCCGGTGCTTTCCAGCTTGCTGACGACATTGGCCATGTCCCAGGGTGCCAGAAACTGGCCCTTCTTGACGTTGATCGCGGCACCGGTTTCGCCCGCGGCCAGCAACAGGTCGGTTTGGCGGCACAGAAAGGCGGGAATTTGCAGGACATCCACGGCCTGGGCCACGGGCGCGCATTGCGCCTCGGAGTGGATGTCGGTCAGCACAGGACAACCAAACTCCGCACCGATCTTGGACAGGATGGTCAGGCCCTCGTCCATGCCGACACCGCGTTTGCCGCCAAGGCTGGTACGGTTGGCTTTGTCGTAGCTGGCCTTGAAAACGTATTGCGCGCCTGCCTTTTCGCAGGCCTCGACCATCTGCCCGGCAATCATCCGGGCGTGATCCAGCGTTTCCAGTTGGCAAGGTCCGGCAATGACCGTCAGGGGAAGGTCATTGCCGGTGGTGATCTTTCCGATCGAAACATGTTTCATGGGTTAGGCGGATACCTGTTCTCTAAGGATTGAGGCGGTCATCGACAGCATCAGGTAAATGCCAGAAAAGATCAGGAAAGCAAGCAGTGTGTTTTCCAGTTTGCGGGGGAAGGCGGCCTCGTCCGGGGCCACGGGGTTCACACTGATTGTCAGGTAAAGCGACTGGCGTTCAGCCTCCAGCCGGGCCCCCTCCAGTGCCTGCAGCGACTGGCTCAGCATCAACTGGCGGGTCTGCAGATCGGCCTGTGCCACGATCAGTTCCGAGCTGATGCGCGCCAGAGAGGCTTCGCTGGCCTGGCCTTGGGTCATGGAGGAACGAAGTTCTTCGATCAGTGCCTCCAGCCGGGCGATATTGCGTTCGGCCACTTCGACGCGGGTCTGGTTCGGGCGGTCCACCGATTGCAATTCGTCCAGCCGCAGCCGTTCGTTTTGCAGCTGGATCTCGAAGGTCGAGATCTGGTTGAACAGCGCGCCGACCTCGGCCTCGGAGCTTAGGATGCCGGTTTGTTCCTGCAGGTTCACCACACGCATCTGCGCCGCCATCAGCGCTGCTTCTGCGGTGTCATAGCTTTCGCGGGCACCGGCCATCTGGTCGTCGCGGATGCGATGCGACATTTGGTCGACGCGTTCCTCGGCATAGCGCAGCAGCGCGCCGGAAAAGGCGGCGGACAGTTGTGGATCGGCCGCCAGAACCTCCATCCGGACCATGCCCTCGGTCGGGTCATAGCCGATGGTCAGGTTGCGCGAATACAGCGCATAGAGGTCCTCGGTCGAGGCGTCGGGGGCCAGCCGGTTCAGCGGGTCGATCTCGGGGGAGGAGAAATGTTCCCGCAATCCCAGTTCCTCGTCCAGCAGCAGCATCGCCTCGCGGCTTTCCAGGAAGCTCTGTACTGCGATGGAATCCTGCACCGTCGCGAAGGTCGTGCCGCCAAGCAGACCGCCGAGGCCCCCCGCAGGGCTGGCGCTTTCGGCTTTCTGGATCTGGAACAGGGTGTTGGTGGCAAACATGGGCGTCGCCACGTTGTAGTAATAGTAGCCGACCAGCATCGTGGGCAGCATAACAAAGGCTATCAGACGCGTGAACAGCAGGGCCAGCCGCTTGCGGCGGCGATTGGCGATGTCGCGCTGCATCCGCAGGATTTCCTGCGCGCGGGCGGCCTCGTCCAGCGTTGGTGGCGGGGCCATGGCGGGGGCCGTTTGCGGGGCCTGCGCGGGAACATTCGGCTGGCGTACAGTGGCGGGCAGGCGCGGCTGCGCCTCGGCACGCTGGTCACCGTCGTTGACCACCAGTTCCAGCATGTTCGACCGTTCGAACGGGTCAATCCCCTGACGGCGCAGCAGCCGGACGGCGTCGAAGTCCGATGCCGGTTGCAGTCCGTGTTTCTGTGCAGTCCGTCGGGCCATGCGCAACTGGCGCCCGGTCAGCCCTTCGGACCGGATGGCGGCCAGTTCTTCCTCGATGGACAGGGCCTGGGTCTGACGCGCAGCCGGTTGCTGCGGGGCAGGCTGGCCAGATGGGGCCGGTGCACCGGCGGTCGGGAACCGCATATCTCCGAACCCATCCTCGATGGGGCCGCCAAGCGACTCCTGCTCGACACGACGGGTTTCCCCGGCGGGGGCCGTCGGGCCGGTACGCCGGATGCGGAATTTCTTACCCCTGGGTTTCGTAGTCATAGAGTCTCTTAGCCTCTTCGAGAGAGTCAAACTGATAAAACTGGCCGTCTTTCAAAACAGCGCCACGTCTTGCGAATTTCTCAAGCGTTTCCGCCTGGTGGGACACGATGATCACCGTGGCCGATTTCAATCTGTCTGCCAGGATCGTACCGGCTTTGCGGTTGAAGTTTGCGTCCGTTGTGCGCGGCATCCCTTCGTCGATCAGGTAGATGTCAAATTCCAGCGCCAGCAGCAGGGCGAACTGGAACCGCGATTTCATACCAGCGGAATAGGTGCCAAGCGGCCGGTCGAAATATTCTTCCAGATCGCAAAGCCAACGGCAGAACGCCTCGACATAGTCAGGGTCCAGCCCATAAAGTTGCGCGATATAGCGGCTGTTTTCGGTCGCTGAAAGCTTGCCGATCACCCCGCCCATGAAACCCAGGGGAAAGGATATGCGGCAGCCGCGGATAATTTCCCCCTCGTCGGGCTTTTCCAGACCGGCCATCATGTTGATGACAGTGGATTTTCCGGTTCCGTTCGGCGCCAGGATGCCCAGAGACTGCCCCAGTTCGACGCGAAAAGACGCCCGGTCCAAGATGACCTTGCGCTGCGTACCTGTCCAAAAGGACTTGGAGACATTGATAAACTCGAGCATGTGGGCCCTGTATTGCTGCCAGATCCGGCCCCTTTTGATGTTATATGGGGCTTCTACAGGATAATTTATCCAGTCAATTGGGCGCTATTATGTCCCCTGCGGCGACGAATTCAAAGCACTTCGGGCCGAATGTGACACTATTGCGGCATTTCCCTTAAGAAAAAGCCCCCGAAGACCGACTCCGGGGGCTTTTTCTTTACTGTTACAGGATCGCGGGATCAGACGTCTTTTTTCTCGACCCGCAGCATCTTGCCGACAATGATCGCCACGACCGCAGCAAAGAAGCTGAACAGCGCGCCCATTTTGGCCGCGTCCTGAACCGGGCCTGCATCGAACGCGACCGAGGCCACGAAGAGCGACACGGTAAATCCGATGGCAGCGACACAGCCGATCACCACAAGGTCAATGATCCGCATCCCTTCCGGAAGGCCAAGCCCAAGGGGACGGGCCGCAAGCCAGCCGAACAGGAAGATCCCCACCGGCTTGCCGATCAAAAGCCCGGCCAGAACCAGCCATGTCGCAGGCCCCATCGAGGAAAATTCAACCCCTGCGTTCAGCAGGCCGAACATGCCCAGAATGATCTCCACCGGCACTTTCAGCGCGTGTTCGATCTCGTTCAGCAAATCATGCAGGTGCCGTTCTGCATCGGCAAAGAAGCCGAAAGCGCGGTCCGCATGGGGAATGGTCGGGACAATCGGCAGCAGGCCAAGGGCCGGATGCAGGCCGCTTTCCTGAAAGCCGTACCAGCTAAGGCAACCGGCAATCAGATAGGGCCAGAAGGACAGTTTCTTGCGCACCCAGGTCGACCGCGTACGCAACTGATCGCCCCGGTCCAGATAGCGCGGCAGCCAGTTGAACAGAACGAAGACGCCAATGGCGGCCCCAAGGCTCAGCAGCAACCAGACCGGCGCCAGATCGCCCGAGGGGTAGAAGATCGCCAGGATCAGCAGGCCCGCCGCGTCATCGGCGATGGCCAGCAGCAGCAGAAAGCGCACCGCAGGGTGACCGGCACCAAAGACCATGCGGCCTACAAGGTAGGAAAACGCGATATCGGTGGCGGTCGGGATCGCCCACCCATTGGCCACGGCACTGTAGGTTTCCGACCCAAAGACCAGGGCAAGGCCAAGATAGACGCTGATCGGTCCAACCATGCCGCCAAGCGTGGCAACCAGCGGCGTGGCCGCCTTCTTACCGCGCAGCGAGCCGTTTTCGAGGATCACGGCCTCCCACACCTCTTTCGCGGCAATGGCGAAGAACAGTGCCATCAGCACGTCATTCACCAGATAATGCAGCGTCAGCGTCCGGACGACATGGCCGTGCCCGTCATCGTGCAGGTGGCCGATGATGAAGTCGTCGATCAATACGAACTCGACGAAATGATGATAGCTCTCGGCATTCGTGTTGGCCCAGATCAGGGCCAGGATGGCGCCCCCGATCAGGAACAGTGAGTAACTGGTGATGAAATTCCAGACGCGATACATCTGCCCCTCCGCTTTTCCGGTTGCGGTCAAATAACGGAAGGGACCCGCTGGAACAATAGCTCAGGCAACCAAACCCCAGATCAGACCCGCAAAAATGGCTCCAACCACGGCAAACCCAAGATAGGTTGCAAAAATTTTCGGCTTAACCAGGGCCCAAACGGCCACCGCCGCCGGGATGCTGCTGACGCCCCCCGCGATGACGAAGGCCATGCCCGCGCCCTGCGTCATGCCTTGGTCGATCAGCCCGCCGATCAGTGGCACGGCGGCATAGCCATTCAGGTAGGCGGGCGCGCCCAGGACGGCCCCGAGGATGACAGGCAGGATGCCCTCTCCTCCCAATGCGGTGGCAATCCAGGATGCCGGGATATAGCGGATCAGCAAGGCCTCCAGCAGATAGGCCAGCAGCAGCCACTTACCGAGGAAAAAGAGGTTTTCCCACGCGGCCTGTCCAAAGATCCTGCGCCGGTTGGCTTCCTGCCAGAAGCGCCAGTTGACGGTCAGCTTCGGCGCGCCGCAGCACGATCCGCATCCTGCAGGGGTTTGCGCCTTCAGCGGGTCTTGCAGAAAGCGAGAGTTCTTTAGCGCCATCAGGGTGAAGCCGCCGAACGCCCCCATACCCACAGCCGCCACGGTCTTGGCGATCGCGAAATTCCAACCAAGCTCTCCGGCGGTGATTGCGAACATGGACGGGTCCATCAGCGGCGACGATAGCCAAAAGGCCATAACTGCGGAAATCGGCGCGCCTGCGGCCAGAAGGGCCGCGACGAAGGGGATCACCTGGCAGGAACAGAACGGCGACAGCCCGCCGACAAGGGCCGCAACCACGATCATCCGCGCTTCGGCACCATGAAAGGCCCCGTCCAGCAAGCGCTCGGATCCGCTGGCGCGCATGACGGCGATGGCAAGAATGGCAAACAGGATATAGGGCGCGGTGCGGATCAGCGCCCCGAACGTGTCCTGAAGCGCGGGCACAAAAGCGGGCCGGTCAAACAGTAGCAGGGCCAGCGCAATCACGACGCAGGTCAGCAGGGCCTTGTCTACCCGGCTCCAAAGATGGCGCAGCGGGGCAGGGGATTGGGTCAGGTCAGCCATTGTGGTCTCCGGTCATTTGATCGCCCTGATCGGCGCAGCATTCATAAAGCAGGTAATCGGACAGGCCGCGGATCTCATCATAGTTCACTGCGCATAGAATGCGTCGCCCGTCACGTCGTTGCTGGACAAGCCCCGCAGACACCATTTGTTTCAGGTGATGGGTCAGTACAGACCCTGTGATCCCAACCGCATCGCCCAGTTCCCCGATCGGTACGCCGTCCGGCCCCGCGCGCACCAATCGGCGCAGGATCGCCAGACGGTGTTCGGACCCAAGCGCCGCAAAGGCCGAGGCGGCGAAGGTCAGGGCGGGGATGGTTTGCTCCAGTTTCATGATTCTATAATTATAGAAATAAAGAAATGTTGTCCACCCTCCTCTTCATTGTTCCCCAAATATCCCCGCCGGAGGCATCCGACCTTGCAGCATCGTCAGATCCTGTCCGACCGTAAGTGCCCTCACCTTGTGTCCATGGCAATGCGGGTGGGCGAGGGCTCCCCTGAAAGGGGGGCTTGAGCTTGCCCGCTCATGGATCGGCGCCGTCAGGCGGCGACCCCCTTTCCTTTTCACCCGGGCCACGCTTTTCTTGCGCCATGAGTTTTGACACGCTCCAGTCGGACATCCTTGCCTGCAGGCTCTGCGCAGACCGGTTCGCCGCCACCGAAACCGCCCATGCGCCCCGTCCGGTGCTTTGGGCCCGCCCCGGTGCGCGGTTGCTGATTGCAGGGCAGGCGCCGGGGATGCGGGTGCATCACTCCGGCAAGCCATTTACCGACCCATCGGGTGATCGGCTGCGCGACTGGATGGGCGTGGATGAGGACACGTTCTATGACAAAAGCCGCATTGCGATCCTGCCCATGGCGTTCTGCTTTCCCGGCTACAATGCCAGGGGCGCGGATCTGCCCCCGCCCCCGACCTGCGCCCGGACCTGGCGCGCGCGCCTTCTCGGCCAGGTCCCGGATGTGCAGCTGACCCTGCTTGTCGGCGGCCATGCCCAGGCCTGGCATCTGGGGGATAAAGCCACCGTGACCGACCGCGTTGCCGCCTGGCGCGACCATGCGCCCCGCGTCCTGCCCTTGCCCCACCCGTCCTGGCGCAATACCGGGTGGATAAAGCGAAACCCATGGTTCGACGCAGAGCTGCTGCCCGTTCTGCGGACCCGCGTTCAGGACGTGTTGGAAAAATGACGGAGATGACCCCACTCGACACCGCTTTGACTGCGATGGAGACCGCGCCTGAGGACGATACCGCCCGGCTGCGCTTCTACGAACGTCTTGCTGACAGTGAGCTTTTCCTGGCCCTCGACGGCGAGGCGGATGGCGATCGGATGTCCCCCCGGGTCTTCCCGGTAGAGGAGGCGCGCTTCGTGCTCGTCTTCGATCGGGAGGAACGCCTGGCCGATTTTGCGGATGCCCCGGCGCCTTATGCGGTCTTGTCGGGGCGCGGATTGGCGACGATGCTGGCTGGTCAAGGCATCGGGCTGGCGGTGAACCCGGGTGCGCCCGCCTCGATCCTGATCCCGGCTGAAGCAGTGGACTGGCTGGCCGCCACTTTGGCCGAAGCCCCGGACGAGGTGGAAGAAACGCCCCAAGAGATTACTGCGCCCAAGGGCCTGCCGGAGGCGCTGATCGGGGCATTGGATACCAAACTGGCCACCGCCGCAGGGCTGGCGACATTCGCCTATCTTTGTGGCGTGACCTATTCCGGCGGACGGCAGTCGCATCTGCTGGCCTTCGTCGATCCGGTGCCCGGCGCCGAACCCGCACTTGCGCGGGCGGCTGGCGAGGCGCTGACTTTTTCGGGTATCGAGGCTGGAGTGATGGATGTGGGCTTTTTCCGGGCGTCCGACCCGGTTTGCGCCGCGCTGGCCAAAACAGGGCTGCGCTTTGACCTGCCAAAGCTGGAAAGGACGGGTCATGTGCCTAGGGGCGCGCCAGGAATGGACCCGGATCTGCCCCCTAAGCTGCGCTGAGTTTTCGGTGATGTCGTCGTGGCTTCGCCACGCCGATCCGCGCGCCCCTGGCGGGGCGCGTTTCGGTTATAGATCTGTCACCTTCCGTACACCCCCCCTGTGCGCTACCTACCCGTGCATACGACTCCGGTTTCGCCGCGCGCAATGCGCGCGTCGACCCGCGCGGTCCTTGCCGGGCCGCGGTCCTATCCCCCCGTGGTTCGGATCGGTGCCGCAGGCACCGATCCGCCCCCAATGCTCTTTTCAAGAGCATTCCTCCGCGGGGGCTCTGCCCCCGTCGCCTAGCGGCGCCTCCCCCGGGATATTTGCCGGAACAATGAAGTCTGAAGATCCGGTCAGTATCCGGCGCTCCTGTCGACGCGGTTGATCAGTGTTTCGCCGCTTTGCGATCGCCGAATATTCTCGGCTATGACCTCGGCCGCGGTTTCCGGCCGTGTTTCCGATGCGATATGCGGGGTCACCGTTACCCCGGGGTGGTGCCAAAAGGGGTGATCGGCTGGCAGTGGTTCCACCCGGAAAACATCGAGCGTGGCATGAGCAATCTGCCCGCTGTCGAGCGCCGCAAGCAGGGCATTGTCGTCGATCAGCGGGCCGCGTCCGGGGTTGATGAGGAACGCGCCTTTGGGCAGGGCGGCGAGGGTTGTGGCGTTCAGCGTGTTTTGCGTAGCTGGCGTGTCGGGCAGCAGCAGCACGACGATTTCGGCACTGTGAAGGCAGTCCAGCAGGCCCTCTGGGCCATGGTAGCTGGTCACACCGGGAATGGTCTTTGGACTGCGGCTCCACCCCGTGACGTGGAATCCAAGCGCCAGAAGGGTCTCGGCGCAGGCGGTTCCCAGCTCTCCCAACCCCAGGATCGCCACGGTGCGGTTGCGGGCCAGCGGCGGCACTTTCGGCTCCCACATACCTGGCGCGCCGTTGATATGGGCATCCATCCCCAGGTGATGACGCAGCACATGGCCCGCCACCCATTCGCGCATTCCTTCGCGCAGGCCCGCATCGACCATCCGGCACAGCGGAACCGAAATCGTGGGATTGCCGACGATGGTTTCCACGCCGGCCCAGAGGTTCAGGATCGCCTTCAACCGGGGAAAGATCGAGAAATCCTGCACATCGCTGTTGGGGGCGTAGACGATATAGTCCACCTCTTCCGGCGCGGCCTCTGTCACCACGCGGAAATCGGTCAGACCGGCGTCGGCGATGGCGCGGTTCAACGGGCCTTCATAGGCGCCCCAACGGTCGGGGCGGGCGGCAAAGAGGATGGTCAGCATCGGATGTCCTTCAGCGGGGGCGGTGCACATGTGCGGACTGAACCAACCCGAAAGCGGCCATGAGCACAAGCATCGCCGAGCCACCGTAGCTGACCAACGGCAGCGGCACCCCCACGACCGGCACCAGCCCCATGACCATCGACATATTGATGGCGAAGTAGAGGAAGAAGGTCGCTGCCACGCCAAGCGTCACCAGCGACGCGAAACGGTCCTTCGTCTGGATCGCGGTGACGATGCAGAACATCAGGATCAGCAGGTAAAGGCCCAAAAGCGATGCCGCGCCGACGAAGCCGAATTCTTCAGCCAGTGTCGGAAAGATGAAGTCGGTCTGCGCTTCGGGCAGGAAATCACCCCGGATCTGGGTGCCCTGCATGAAGCCCCGGCCTGTCCAGCCGCCTGAGCCAAGGGCAATCTGGCTCTGGGTGATGTGATAGCCCGCGCCGAGCGGGTCCGAGGACGGGTCAAGGAACGTGTCGATCCGGCGATACTGATAATCCTGCAATAGCTGCCAGGCAGTGCTGCGAGAGACGAACACAGCGGTCACGATGCCGCCCGCCGAGGCAAAGACAGCGGCGAAATAGGCCCAGTGGACGCCTGCACAGAACATCACCGCAGCACCACCCACAAGGATCAGCACAGCGGTGCCAAGGTCGGGCTGGATGAAGGTCAGGAAGGTCGGCACCAGGATGATCGCAACCGGGATCAGCACGTAGAGCGGGCGCGAGACCTTTCGAATATCGAGCCAGTCGTAATAGGCGGCCAGCAGCATCACCACGGTGATCTTTGTCAGCTCGGAGGGTTGCAGGCGCATGAAGCCGAGGTCGATCCAGCGCTGTGCCCCCATGCCGACAGTGCCGAAGAACTCGACCAGCAGCAGCAGGATCACCGATACCCCATAGGCCAGGGCCGAGACATTGCGCCAAAACCAGATCGGCGTGAAGGCCACCATCAGCATCGCCATAAACCCGAGCGTGAATCGCTGCATCTGCGGCCCGGCCCAGGGCCGCATGGAGCCACCGGCGACGGAATAGAGCATCAGGAAGCCCACGCAGGCCACGGCAGCCAGCAGGAGGATCAACGCCCAGTTCAGGTGCAGCACCTTTCGTAGCCCAGTGGGGGCGGCCTTCTGGGTGTATTCAAGATAGCTCATGCGCGCACGCGCCCCGTGCTTTGCAGCATCTCCAACGGCAGAAGCTCCATGTTGTCATGCATCTCCTCGATGTCGCGGCGCTGGCCAACCGGATAGGCTGACAGCGGCGGCAATTCGCCATACATGGCACGCAGCAGCAGGTCGCGGGCAATGGGGGCGGCCACGGCGGACCCACCACCGCCATGTTCTACCACCACGCTGACCGCATAGCGCGGGTTGTCGGCGGGGGCATAACCCACAAACAATGCATGGTCGCGCCGTTCCCAGGGCAGATCTTCGTTGCTGGTGACCCCGGTTTCGCGTTCGGCGGCGGTGATGTTGCGGACCTGACTGGTGCCGGTCTTGCCGGCGATTTCGTAACCTTCTTCGGTCACGCGGGCGCCGAAGGCGGTGCCGCGGCGGAAATTGGTGACCGACCACATGCCCTGGCGAATGATCTCCAGATGATCGGGGTTGATGCCCAGATCCTCGGCCGGGTCGAACCGCTGGTCGATGCCGTTCAGTGTGCGCACCAGCTGCGGACGGATGGCGCGACCGGTGGCCAGCCGGCTTGTCATCACAGCCAGTTGCAGTGGTGAGTTCAGGACGAAGCCCTGTCCGATGGACGCGTTCAGCGTGTCGCCAACCACCCAGTCCGACCCGCGATTGGCGCGTTTCCATTCGCGGGTGGGGATCAACCCCTCGGCCACGCCCGACAGGGGCAGATCATGGCGCACCCCCAGCCCGAACCGTCGGGCCATGGCCGAAATCGCCTCGATGCCCACCCTTTGGGCAAGGTCGTAATAGTAGACATCGCAAGACTGGGTCAGTCCGTCGACCATGTTCATGCGCCCGTGCCCGCCCCGGCGCCAGCAGTGGAACCGCCGGGTCCCAAGCTCGATAAACCCGTTGCAGGTGATGGTTTCTTCCGGGTCGATCACCCCGGATTCCAGCCCTGCAAGGGCGGTGATCATCTTGAAGGTCGATCCGGGCGGATACAGGCCCTGCACGGTCTTGCTGGCCAGCGGACGATAGGGGTTTTCCGTCAGGTTGGCATATTCCGCGACCGAGATGCCGCGCACGAAAAGGTTGGGATCGTAGGTCGGGGCCGAGGCCATGGCCAGCACTTCGCCAGTCTCTATTTCCAACACAACTGCCGACGCGCTTTCGCCTGCCAGCCGGGCCTGCGCGTAGTTCTGCAGCCCGGTGTCGATGGTCAGTTGCAGGTCGCCGCCGGGAACAGGTTCTTCGCGATCCAGTTCGCGCATCACGCGCCCGGCAGAGTTTACCTCGACCCAGAGATTGCCTGCTTCGCCGCGCAGATCCTGTTCCATCCGTGCCTCAACCGCGTAGCGGCCGACCTGGAAATCAGGGGTTTGCAGGATCGGGTCGGTGTCGCCCGTGCTTTCCAGATAGTAGTCGGACACCGGCCCGACATAGCCCACCACATGCGCGAAATCCGCGCCAAGAGGATAGATGCGCGACAGGCCGACTTCGGGCGTGATGCCGGGCAGGGCAGGCGCGTTGACGGCAACCGAGGCAAATTCCTGCCAACTTAGCCGGTCTGCCAGCGTCACGCGCACATGCGGCGCGCGGGCCATCATGTCTTCGCGGGCACGCTCCAGCGAGGCCATGTCGATCGTGATGATATGCGACAGGCGTTCCAGCACCGCGTCCACGTCGTCGACATTCTCGCGAACCATGACGACGGTGTAATTCTGTTCGTTATCGGCCAGAAGCTGCCCGTAGCGGTCATAGATCAGCCCGCGCGCAGGTGGCAGCAGGTCGATGCGGATGCGGTTTTCCTCGGCCAGCAGACGGAAGTCATCGGCGCGTTCGACCTGCAGGTAGCGCATCCGGGTGGCCAGAATGCCGCCGGTCAGCAGCATGAAGCCGCCCATGATCATGGACCGCCGCGTGATCTTGCGGGCGCTGTCCTCGGATTCTTTCTGGGATCGTTTCATGGCCGCCCAGGCTCTGATTCCACTACCGGCAACTTATCCAGTCCCAGGGCGAATTTCGAGACCAGGACGACAATCGGGTAGATCACGATCGTGGCAAGACCTTCCATCAGCGACAGGCCAAGACTTGGCTGGTCGGCCAGCAGCACCCAAAGGATCAACCTTTGCCCCAGGACCATGGCCAGGATTGCACCCGCAACCACGCCCCATTCAAAGAGAAACGGGGTTTCTGCGATGCCCGCACGCCGGTTGCGCAGATATTCAGCGGCGGCAATGGCAAGCGCCGTCCACAGGCCCGGTGGGCGTTGCAGCAGAAAATCGCTCAGCAGCATCAGAAACAGGATCGCGCCAACGGGCACAGCCTGCGGCTGACGCAGAACCCAGGCCAGTGTGACACAGAGGATGAAATCGGGGCCGGGCAGGCCGGGGCTGCCGGTTTCCAGTGGCAGTAGTCGGTAGAAAACGACCGCCAGACCAAACAGCAGATAGACCGTGCGATACCCCCAGACCCGGCTTTGTGCGCCCTCAACCATCTGTGGCCTCGTCCCCGGCTTCGGCCTCCGCTTCGGCGGGAGCGGCGGGAGCGGCGGGAGCGGCGGGAGCGGCGGGAGCGGCGGGAGCGGCGGTGTCGGGGGCCAGCGGCCAGGGCGGCCCGATCAGCCCGCCGGGATCAGACAGCGAGGTGCCCGGATGGCTGCGCATCACGCGCAGGAAGTTGAGGCGCGAGAAATCGGCAGAGGGGCGCGCGCGCAGCCGTCCGTCGCGGTCCACCACCACATGGCCCACCAGCAGGCCGGGCGGGAAAACGCCGCCGTCGCCGGAGGTCACGATCCGGTCGCCGGGCGAGATGTCCTCGATATCCTCCAGAAACTCCAGCAGTGGCAGGCCCGTGTTGTCGCCCATCAACAATGCCTGCTGGCTCGACGGCATAACCGTCACCGGAATGCGGCTGGCGGCGTCGGTCAGCAGCACAACGCGCGCGGTGTTTTCGCTGACGCCCGAAATGCGCCCCACGATGCCAAGCCCGTCCATCGTGGCCCAACCATCCAGAATGCCGTCGCGCGCACCCACGTTCAGCAGGACAGACCGGCGGAAGGGGCTGCCGCTGTCGGCAAGGACCAGTCCGGTGACATAGGTCAGTTCCGGGTCAAGCTGCACACGGTTGAGATCCAGAAGGCGGGCATTTTCCTGTTCCAGTTGAAGGGCCGCCTCGCGCCAGGACCGCATCTGCTGTAACTCGCGCCGCAGTTCTTCGTTCTGTTGGTAAAGTCGGGTGTAGGACTGAAAATCGTCGACCATCCGGCCAAAGGCGGTCACGGGGGCCATGACCCATTCCAGGTTCGGAACGACGCGGTCGGTGATGGCGCTGCGCAGCCGTTCGACGCGGGGATTGTCGATCCGCCAGATCAGCACCAGAACCGCAAGGCACAGCAACAGGACCGCCAGCAACAGGCGCCGGACGGGTCTGATGTGGCTGCTGTCGGTGCGCTCTCGGGCCATGGGATCCTTTTATCGGGGCCGCGCGACGGGCGGCGGATCAGCTGTCGTAGTCGATAGCGTGACGCAAAAGGTTTTCGTATTCCAGTGCCTTGCCCGTACCAAGTGCCACACAGTTAAGGCTTTCATCGGCCACGGAAATGGCCAGCCCCGTCTGTTCGCGCAGGGCGAGGTCAAGCTCGCCAAGCAGTGCACCACCGCCGGTCAGCATTACGCCGCGATCCACGATATCGGCGGCAAGGTCGGGCGGCGTGGCTTCCAGCGCGCCCATCACCGCCTCGCAGATCTGCTGCACGGGTTCGGCCAGCGCCTCGGCCACCTGGGCCTGGCTGATCTCGGTTTCCTTGGGCACCCCGTTCAGAAGGTCGCGGCCACGGATCATCATCGACTGGCCACGCCCGTCATCTGGCATCCGCGCGGTGCCGATCGAGGTCTTGATCCGTTCCGCCGTGGCTTCGCCGATCAGCAGGTTCTGCTGGCGGCGCAGGTAGCTGATGATCGCCTCGTCCATGCGGTCACCGCCGACGCGGACGGACCGGGCATAGACGATGTCAGCAAGCGACAGAACCGCCACCTCGGTCGTCCCGCCGCCGATATCGACGACCATGGACCCGGTCGGATCGGTGATGGGCATCCCCGCGCCGATGGCCGCGGCAATGGGTTCCGCGATCAGGCCCGCCTTTCGGGCGCCCGCCGACAGCACCGATTGGCGAATGGCGCGCTTTTCCACGGGGGTCGCGCCGTGGGGCACACAGACGATGATCTTGGGCTTGGTGAAGGTGGTGCGCTTGTGGACCTTGCGGATGAAGTGCTTGATCATCTCTTCGGCTACGTCGAAATCGGCGATCACGCCTTCGCGCATGGGTCGGATGGCCTGGATGCTGCCCGGCGTGCGCCCCAGCATCAGCTTGGCGTCTTCGCCAAAGGCCAGCGCCTTCTTGACCCCGTCCTTGATCTGATAGGCCACGACCGAGGGTTCGTTCAGCACGACGCCTTTGCCCTTGACGTAGACAAGCGTGTTCGCGGTGCCCAGGTCGATGGCCATATCCGCGGAAAAGAGGCTGCCGAAAATTCCGAACATTGTGGGGGAAGTCCTGCTTATGGCGCGTGTTTCGGGTTCGTGGGCGGATACGGGGGGACTCAGTCCGGCCAGCCCCGTGGAACGCATCGCATATATGCAGGGGCGGCGGCGCAGGTAAAGCCTTGGCGAAAAACAAATCAGCGCAAATTCGCCTGTGAGGCCATGTTCACCACCGGTGCACCAGCCATGAGAATGCCCCATTCCCGCACCCGAATTTGCACCAAACCGCTCTATCGGGCAGAGAGGCGATCTTTAACAAAGGTAAATTCGGACGCAAATTTGGGTCAATGAAGTCTGAAAACGCATCCCTTTCCGCCGCTGCGGCAACGGCAGCCCGGGCGCCCTATGGGGGCGGCGGCTATCGCTATGGCGGGATTGACATCGCCCGGCTGGTGCTGGCCGGTTGTGTCGTGCTGGCCCATTGTGCGAGTTTTCAGGCGATCAGCCCGGCGGCGCATTTTCTGTTCAACAACGGGTTGGCCCGGATCATCGTTCCGTTCTTCCTGCTGACCACCGGCTATTTCTTCGACCGCCAGATGGCGCGGGGGCTGGGGCCCTGGTTGTGGAAGGCGGGGCGGATCTATCTGATCTGGACCCTGATCTTTCTGCCCTACATCCTGCTATTGCAGGAGGTGACGCCGCTGCGCCTGATCCTGACGGCGGTGTTCGGGTATTTCCACCTGTGGTATCTGCCCGCGCTGATTGGCGGCATGGTGGTGCTGTATCTTGCCCGCACCCTGCCTGATGGGATGCTGATGGCGTTGGCAGCAGGGCTATTCGTGGTTGGTGGGGCCATCCAGTACACAGAAAATGCACTGCTGGACCTGCCTTCAATCCCCGGCCATTACGACCTGTTGGTGATCACAAGGAACTTCCTGTTCTACGGGTTCCCCTATCTGGCGGTTGGCCTTCTAATCCATCGCGGCAGGGTCTTGACCGATCTGTCGGCGCGTGCCCGGTTGTGGCTGGTCATTGGTGCAACCTTGCTTCTTCTGGGGGAAACCTGGTTGGAATATGTGGCCTTTGACCCTGAGGGGTTTTTCGACCTGACCTTCTCGGCGTTCACGCTGACACCGATTCTGTTCGTCTGGGTCCGGGACCTGCAGATCGACGCGTTGCCCTTTGACCCACGCCCTTTGTCGATGGTGATCTATCTGACCCATATGCTGTATCTGATCCCGCTGCGCATCTACACGGATCTGGGGCCGCTGGCGTTGACGGTGGTCACGCTTGGTCTGACACTGGTCCTGGCGCCACTGTGGTTACGGGCCGCGCGGCGGGTGCCGATTTTGCCCTAGCGGGCCGTGGTGCGCATTGGGACCAGCGTGCCGAAACAGGCAAACGGCCGCCCGTGTGGGGCGACCGTTGATCGGGGTCAGGTCACGTCCTTGTAGGACACTTCCCGCTTGTCGCTGCCTTCACCCAGTTTCTCGCGCCGGACGATCAGACGGTTGAGGGCGTTCACGTAAGCCTTGACGCTGGCGACCACGGTGTCGGTATCCGCCGATTGGCCGGTGGCGATACGCCCGTCTTCTTCGATCCGCACGGTCACGGTGGCCTGCGCATCCATGCCTTCCGTCACGGCGCTGACTTGGTAGAGCTGCAACGCGGCTTCGTTCGGATACACCGCCTTGACCGCGTTGAAGGCCGCATCAACAGGGCCGTCGCCTTGCGCGGTGGCCTGCTTGTCGGCGTCCCCCACCCGCAGGGTGATATCGGCGGACTGGGGGGCTTCGGTGCCGCAGATCACGCGCAGGAATTTCAGCTCCAGATGATCCTCGGTGCCTGCCGCAGCCGCATCGGTGACCAGCGCGATCAGGTCGTCGTCGAAAACCTCTTTCTTGCGGTCGGCCAATGCCTTGAACCGCACGAACAGGTCATTGAGCTGATTGTCCGCCATGTCAAAGCCCAGGTCCTTGAGCTTCGCGCGCAACGCAGCACGGCCCGAATGCTTGCCCAAAGGCAGCGAGGTCCCAGCAAGGCCCACATCCTCTGGCCGCATGATCTCAAACGTATCGGCCGATTTCAGCATCCCGTCCTGGTGGATGCCGCTTTCATGGGCGAAGGCGTTCTTGCCGACGATGGCCTTGTTGGGCTGAACGGCAAAGCCCGACACGGTCGAGACGCGGCGCGAGATATGCATGATCTTGGTCGTGTCGATCTTTGTGTGCCACGGCATGATGTCGTTGCGCACTTTCAGGGCCATCACGACCTCTTCCAGTGCTGTGTTGCCCGCGCGTTCACCAAGACCGTTGATGGTGCATTCGATCTGACGCGCGCCGCCCGCCACGGCCCCAAGCGCGTTGGCCGTCGCCATGCCCAGATCGTTATGGCAATGGGTGGCGAAGATCACGTCATCGGCGCCGGGAACCTCGGCAATCAGGCGGCGGATCAGGTCAGCCGATTCCACCGGGGCGGTGTAGCCCACGGTGTCGGGGATGTTGATGGTGGTCGCACCCGCCTTGATGGCGATCTCGACCACGCGCGCCAGATAATCCCACTCCGTCCGCGTGGCATCCATCGGCGACCATTGCACATTGTCACAGAGATTACGGGCGTGGGTCACCGTTTCATGGATGCGATCGGCCATTTCGTCCATGGTCAGGTTCGGAATGGCGCGGTGCTGGGGCGAGGTGCCGATAAAGGTATGGATGCGCGGGGAAACGGCGTGCTTCACGGCCTCCCAACAGCGGTCGATATCCTTGTAATTGGCGCGTGCGAGGCCACAGATCGTCGCCGATTTGGCCAGTTTGGCAATCTCGGACACGGCGGCGAAATCGCCTTCGGAGGCAATGGGAAAGCCCGCTTCGATGATGTCGACGCCCATTTCGTCCAGAAGCGCGGCAATCTCCAGCTTCTCGTCATGGCTCATGGTGGCGCCGGGCGATTGTTCGCCGTCACGCAAGGTGGTGTCGAAGATCAACACGCGATCTTTATCGATGGTCATGGGATGAAATCCTTGGTCTTAGCCTGAGTGTCTTTGGGATGTTTTTCGGCGCTGGTTCCCCCTGAGCGGTCGCGCCGAAAGGCACGCTCAGAGGTGGCTAAGGAGAAGAAGAGCGCGCGCGGCTAGACCACTGTCAAAAGCGGGCAGGGTCGCAATATGGGCGTGCGTCATCATGGGGCACATATTACGTGTGGGGCATCGGATGAAAACCCCCTTTTTCGCGCGAACCCGTTCCGGGGGGTGGCAGGGCCTAGCCTTGCCCCAGGTAGATCAGACCCGGCGGGGTGTAATCCGTGGGAAGACAATGATCGGGGCCGTCATAGGCAAGCCGCCCCAGGCGGATCAGGCGCGGCGGGGTGCCGGCGGCCTGCAATCCGACGATGCCATTGGGCACCGGTTCCCGCGATCCGTCCGGCAGTTGGATCTGGGTGCAGGGGAACGGTGCGGGATCATACCACGATGTCGGGCAACTGGCGGGTTCGGCCATCAGCGTCGCCACAAACCCGGGGTCTAAAATGCGCGGCTGGCATTCCGGGGCTGTTGCGTATTGCGTCCGCAGATGTCTGTGCGCGTCATAGCCAGGGTCCGGCGGGCGGGGTGGCTCGGCGTCCGGGCCTGATAGGGTGCAGGACGCCAGTACGATGCACAGCCCGGCCGCCGCCAGCGCGACGGACGATCGTTTATTCCGACGCGCCGTCGCCATCGCCGGTTGCCTCAGTGGGCGGTTCCGGGGTGTCGGCGGTATCTTCGGCGGGCGGTTCATCGGCCGGGGCGTCGTCTTCGGTGACCAGACGGCCCTCTTCCCACATGCCCTGCACGACGCGCGCTTCCTGATCCTCGGTGGCGGCGTAGGTCATGGTGCCTGCGCCCTGCCGGGTGCCGTTCACGAAGCGGCCCTGATACACATCGCCGTTGGCATAGGTGGCGCGGCCAGTGCCGTTGATCTCTCCGCCCTGCCATTCGCCGGTGTAGGTGAACCCGTCGGGCATGGTCAGCGTGCCTTCGCCTTCGCGCTGGCCAGCGACGAAGCCGCCCTCGTAGGTGGTGCCATCGGCATAGGTGGCGATGCCCTGCCCGTGGCGCAGCCCGTCAGCCCACGCCCCTTCATAGCGGTAGCCATCGGTGTAAGTCATGACGCCCTGGCCATGCTGGCGGGCGTTCAGGAACTGGCCTTCATAGACCAGCCCGTTGGCATAGCGCGCGACGCCAAAGCCCTGAATCACCCCTTCGACCCATTCGCCGTCATAAGTTGATTCATCCGCATAGGTGATCAGCCCGCGCCCATGCGCCAGATCGTTGCGAAACGCGCCCTGATAGACCGAGCCATCGGGATAGGTGACCGTCCCGGTGCCTTCGATGCGCCCGTCGATCCACTGGCCAACATAAAGATATCCATCCGCGCCCCGGAATTCGCCCTGCCCATGGCGGCGGTCATTGGCAAAGGCGCCCTCATAGCGGTCGCCATTGGCATAGCGGACCACGCCCGCGCCCTGACGCTGGCCATTGACCAACTGGCCTTCGTAGACATCGCCATTGGGCTGGGTCAGCGTGCCGGTGCCGTTGATCTGACCGGCCTGCCACTGGCCTTGATAGATGACGCCATCGGGCATTTCCAAGCGACCCTGACCCTGCCGCTGGCCGTTTTCGAAATTGCCTTCGTAGATAGCGCCGTCGGGGTAGGTGATGCGGCCCGCGCCCTGTTTCAGCCCGTTTACCCACTGGCCTTCGTAGCGATAGCCATTGGGGCTATCCATCGTGCCGGTGCCGTGATGCAGCGCGTTGCGAAAGCCGCCTTCGTAGCGCACGCCATTGGCATAGAGCGCCACGCCCTGTCCGTTGATGCGCCCCTCGGACCATTCACCCTCATAGGTGGACCCATCGGCAAAGGTGATGGAACCAAACCCCTGCGGCCGTCCTTCGGCAAAGGCGCCTTCATAGATCGAGCCATCGGGGAACACCGCGCGGCCCTGACCGCGAATTTCGCCATCGACCCATTCGCCGGTATATTCGTAACCATTGGGCAAACGGTAGGTGCCGGTGCCGTGCTGGACCCCGTTGCGGAACGTACCCTCGTAGATCCCGCCACCTTCGTACATGTGGATCTCGACCTCGCCGCTGTCTTGCGCCCAAGCGGCACCGGACAGCAACAGCGCGGTGCTGCCTGCCATGAAAACGCGGTGTAGGAAGCCCTTACCTGCTTGGCTCACCTGATGCCCCCTTTGAGGTTTTCGTTGCCCGTGTCGCAGGTAAACCTAGTGGAGGGGGATTAACCTAGCAATGTCTTTTGGCCCGGGTGGCTTGGCGGCGGGCGGTGATCTGCTAAAAGGCGGCTTGATAACGACCCGAGGCGAGGCCCCATGTCCGACACTTTCCGAGTAACGCTCGCGCAGTTGAACGCCACCGTCGGCGCGCTGGAGGCCAATGCCGCAAAGGCCCGCGATGCCTGGGAACAGGCCAAGGCGGCCGGCGCGGACCTGATTGCATTCCCCGAGATGTTCGTCACCGGCTACCAGTTGCAGGACCTTGTGCGCAAACCCGCCTTCGCCGCAGATGTGGCCCGGGTGGTAGAGAAACTGGCCGTAGATTGTGCCGGTGGCCCTGCCATTGGAATCGGCGGGCCTTGGCCCGGTGGCGACAAGCCCTTCAACGCCTATTTCATCCTGCAGGGCGGCAAAGTTCAGGCGCAGGTGCTGAAGCATCACCTGCCCAATTACAATGTTTTCGACGAGGAACGCTATTATCACGCGGGTGAGATGCAGGGGCCGGTTCAGGTGGGCCCGGTGCGCATCGGCTTTCCCATTTGCGAGGATTGCTGGTTCGAAGATGTCTGCGAAACGCTGGCAGAAACCGGTGCCGAGCTTTTGATCTCTCCCAACGGATCCCCCTATCATCGCGGCAAGATGAACATCCGCCAGGCGGTGACCGTGGCCCGCGTGATCGAAACCGGGCTGCCGCTGGCCTATCTGAACCTTACTGGCGCGCAGGACGATCAGATCTTCGATGGCGCCAGCTTCGTTCTGAACCCCGGGGGTACGCTTGCCGTTCAGATGCCGTTCTTCGAAGAAACACTGACCCATGTGGATTTCACCCGCACGCCGGATGGTTGGCGCGCAGAGGAGGGCGACAAAGCCCATCTGCCCGATGAATGGGAAGCGGATTACCGCTGCATGGTGGAATCGGTCCGCGACTATCTGGGCAAGACCGGGTTCAAAAAGGTGCTGCTTGGCCTGTCGGGCGGCATCGATTCCGCCATTGTCGCGGCGATTGCTGTCGATGCTTTGGGCGCAGACAATGTCCGCTGCGTGATGTTGCCCTCGGAATATACGTCGGATCATTCACTGGAAGATGCCGAAGCCGTGGCACGCAACCTTGGCACGCGGCTTGACACCGTGCCGATCTCTGGCCCCCGCGCGGCAGTGACCGATGCGCTGTCGGATCTCTTTGCCGGAACACGCCCCGATGTCGCCGAAGAAAACATCCAGTCGCGCCTGCGCGGCGTGATTCTGATGGCGCTGTCGAACAAGTTCGGGGAAATGCTGCTGACCACTGGCAACAAATCCGAGGTCGCTGTGGGCTATGCCACGATCTATGGCGACATGGCGGGCGGCTACAACCCGATCAAGGATCTCTACAAGACCCGCGTGTTTAAAACCTGCCGCTGGCGCAATCTGAACCACCGCCCCTGGATGATGGGACCTGCGGGAGAGGTCATTCCGCCCCGCGTCATCGACAAGCCGCCCACTGCCGAACTGCGCGAGGATCAGAAGGACGAGGACAGCCTGCCGCCCTATGAGGTGCTGGATGTGATCCTCGAAATGCTGATCGACAAGGAAGCCTCCGTCGCCGATGTCGTCGCCATGGGCTATGACCGCGAGACGGTGAAGAAAATGGAACACCTGATCTATATCTCGGAATACAAGCGGTTCCAATCCGCCCCCGGCGCGCGCCTCACCGAACGCGCCTTCTGGCTCGACCGCCGCTATCCGATTGTGAACCGCTGGCGCGACTCAGGCTAAGCCTCTTCTTTTGGACCAAATAGATCGGGGACAGCAACCCGCCGCATCCGCCCCTCTGATCGCAGTTCACCCCATCGGCGTTGGTCAGACAATGTACCTGCAGATTCCTTCAGCCAAGCCTTTCGCTAACCGTCGATGATATTGCGTGGGCCTGCCCCGCGCGCGCCCTTCTCATCATCGGGATTATACAGCGCACAGCTTTTCAGGCTCAGGCAACCGCAGCCGATACAGCCATCAAGCCGGTCACGGGTGCGCTGCAATTGGTCGATGCGCGCGTCCAGCACCTGACGAAAGCGGCGGCTGATCTTTTCCCAGTCGGCCTTGGTCGGGGTGCGCCCCTCGGGCAGCTTCGCCATCTCCTCGCGGATCTCGTTTAGCGAAAACCCCAGTTCCTGCGCGATCTTCACGAAACTCAGCCGTCTGATGTCAGACCGCCGAAACTGCCGTTGACCGGCGGCGGTACGGATCGGGTGCACCAGACCCTCGGCCTCATAATAGCGGATGGCAGACACGGCCATGCCGGTGCGTTCGGCAATTCGTCCTATCGGCAGCATATCCCTGGCGCGGCGCATGAAGAAATCTCTTGAGCTAAAGTGAGCTTGAGGAATTACAACACGTAGTCAGAAAGCGAATCAAGCGTGAAGGAGATGAACAATGACCGCAACCTTTCTGGAACATGTGAACGTGACCGTCAGCGAACCGCAAAAGATGGCTGACCTGCTGGTCGATCTCTTTGGCTGGCGCATCCGCTGGCAGGGCGAGGGCAAGGGTGGTGGTCAATCCATCCATGTGGGCAATGACGACAGCTATGTCGTGGCCTACAGCCAGGGCGGGCAGATGAAAGCCCCCGACCGCTATCGCACCCCTGGCGGGCTGAATCATATCGGCGTGGTGGTCGAAGATCTTGACGTGGTTGAGTCCAAGGTGAAGGCCGCAGGTTACACCCCGTTCAATCATGGCGACTATGAACCCGGTCGTCGGTTCTATTTCGACGGGCCTGACAATATCGAGATCGAAGTGGTCAGCTACGCCTGACCCTTCGCTGGCGGGCCATCTGGTGTTACTCTCCCATGCCAGGAGGCCCGCCATGCCCAAGGCAGAGAACAAGACGACGATCACGGCCATAGACCCTGCCGAGTTCATCGCATCGGTCGAGCATCCCACACGCCGCGCCGATGCCGAAGCCTTGGACCTGCTTTTTCGTCGGATCACCGGGTTTCAGCCGCGCATGTGGGGGCCGACGATCATCGGCTATGGGCAGTATCACTACCGCTATGACAGCGGGCGCGAGGGCGATTTCCTCGCCACCGGTTTCAGCCCGCGCAAGGCCAACCTGTCGATCTACATTATGCCGGGCTATGCGGATTTCGGGCCGATCCTTTCGCGGCTTGGCAAGCACAAGACCGGCAAATCCTGCCTTTATGTGAACAAGCTGGCCGATATTGACCTGGGCGTTCTGGAGGAACTGATCCGCGCCGGGTTGCGGGATTTGGCGACCCATTGGCCGGTACAACCCACCTAGCGCAACACGCCCTCATCCGCGATCGTGCATGGCATCGGGCGGCCCGTCAGGCCGGTCAGCATCACGTGCCCAGATGGCATGATCCCCAGATCGATCGAGCCCTCTGTCCCGTGCCCGCTATAGACCACGTTCCGGGCGTCATGGTCACGGGTCAGCAGGGCATAGCCGGGCACGATCCAGATCAGCGCCGGGTCGGTCTCCAGCCGTGTCAGCCGGAAGGGTCGGGCGAATTCGGGGCACAGCAGGTCGATAGGTGCGCGGGTCAGGCCGGTATAGTCGGCGGGCAGATACGGGCTGTCGCGCAGCTCGGCGATATATCCGGCGGCGATGGTCAGCTGGCAGGCGTGCGGGGCGTCCCCGGTTTGGCAGGCGTTCAGTTGTTGATAGATCATCTCGGCGCGCAGCCCGTGTGCCGCCCATGTGCCGGGGCGCTGCAATGGGTTGTCGCGGATCGCGCCGATCAGCGCCTCCATTTCAAGCGTGACGGCGCGGGTCAGGGGATCGGCGCAGGCGGTGGACCAGAGCGGGCGGGGGGATTCTGTGCACGGGTCGGCAAAGGCCGCGCCGGTCATCAGGAAAAGGCAGAATAAAATGCGCATGTGGCCAGCTTGCGCGCCGCGTCGCGCGGGTCAAGCTTCATTCCCACCAGGGGTCAATCTCGGCGATGTCCGCGTCGGACCATCCGAAGTGATGGGCCAGTTCATGCACCAGGACATGGCCAATCAGGTGGCCAAGAGGGATATCGCCCCGATCCGCCCATTCCTCCAGAATCGCGCGGCGGAACAGCCAGATCACATCGGGCCCCATCGGCTGATCCATCACCGATTTCTCGGTCAGCGGGATGCCTTCGTAAAGGCCGGTCAGCTCGAACGGGTTCTCAATCTCCATCGCGTCCAGCATGTCATCGCTGGCGAAATCCTCGATCCGCAGCGCCACCTGCATGGCCGCCTGCCGGTAGGGTTCGGGCAGGGTCAGCAGCGCCTGTTCCGCCATTTGTTCGAAGGCGGCAAGATCGGGCGGGGGCAGGGGGCTCCAATCGGTCATAGGGTCTAGATGTGCCGTGGCGGGGGGAATGGGAAGGGGATTGGTGACGGTTTGCCGAAATTCTGTCTAAACTGGCTGGCACATGTGGGGGGTGCAAATGAACAGCCGAAAGACCGTCTTCATCCGAGAGATCGTCCACGCGGACGGGTCGGGTAAGCCCTGCGCGCCAATCACCCGCGTGGCGGTGCTGGCGGTGGTCAAGAACCCCTTTGCGGGTCAGCACGGGGCCGATCTGTCCCGGCTTTTCGATCTTGGTGGCGCGCTTGGGGTGGAGCTAATGGCCGAGGCCGTTGCGCAGTTACCGGGCGATCCGGTCAGCTACGGCAAGGCCGCGATTGTGGGCGTTGCCGGAGAGGTGGAGCATGGCGGCGCGATGATCCATCCCAAGCTTGGCAAACCGATGCGCACCGCCATGGGGGGTGGCAAGGCGCTGATCCCGTCGAATGCCAAGGTGGCTGTGCTCGGCGCGCAGATCGACTTGCCGCTCGGCCATAAGGACGAGGCCTGGTCCTTCGCCCATTTCGACACGATGACCGTGGGCATCGCCGATGCGCCACGGCCTGATGAGATCGTGCTGGTGATGGGTGTGTCAGACGGGCCGCGCGTTCACCCGCGTGTTGGCGACGGCCCGATCACCGATTAACCCATGAACTGCCCTTGTTCCGGCACCCACCGGAACCCGTCGCCATTGGCCTCGACAAAGCCAAGCGCGGGGAAGGGCATGTGGTAGCCCACGGCCGGGATGCGATCGGCGGCGATCATGTCCAACACGCGGCGGCGGCTGGTGGCGGCCATCTCCTTGTCCATGTCAAAGCGCACCTCCCAATCGGGGTGGGCCAATGACCACACAGGGTGGTTCGCCAGATCGGCAAACAACATCAGCCGCGCGCCGTCGCTTTCCAGATGATACCCCATGTGGCCGGGCGTATGGCCATAGGCGGCGACCGAGGTGATGCCGCTGACCACATCCTGATCGGGGTCCAGAAAAGCCATGTTCTCTGCCAATGGGCGGACTTTGGTTTCAAACCCGTCATTGCCGGACATGTCCCAATGGTCGAACTCAATCCCGCCCGTGACATAGCGGGCATTGGGGAAGGTGGGGCTGCTGCCGTCGGACAGCCCGCCGATATGGTCGCCATGCATATGGGTGATCACCACGATATCCACCTGATCGGGGCTGTAACCCGCCGCAGCCAGGGCGCTGGTGATGCCGTTGGGGTTGAGCCCTGTGTCAAACAGCACCAGCTCTGCCCCGGTGTTGACCACAACGGGGGTGAAAAAGAACTGGCTGGTCTCGGTCGATAGGAAATTGGCGGCGCTGACCTCGGCAAAGTCTTCGGCGCTGATATTCGTACCGAAGATGCCATGCGGGTCGGCGCGCGGGGTGGTGCCGGCCAGCAGGGTGGTGACTTCGAAACTGCCGAGGCGGAAACGGCGATGAAGGCCGAATGAGGCCCCCAAAGCGGGCGCTTCGGCTTGGGCAATTCCGGCGGACAGGCTGACGAAAGGGGCGGTCAGCGACAGTTTGAGAAGTGAGCGGCGTTTGAATTTGGGCACGGTGTCCTCCACAGGTAAGGTGACTTGCCGGAAGGATAGCGCGATTTTATGCGGATCAGACGCCGTCACACAAAGTTGATTCTTTACAGGGGTGTGGTGCTGGTGGGCCCTGCCCATGGACATTTGAGTGTGCTTGTGAAACAGGATCAGCCCGATCCGAAGGAGTCCGAGATCCATGACCGTTACCCGTTTCGCCCCGTCCCCCACCGGATATCTGCATGTCGGGAACCTGCGCACCGCGCTGTTCAACTTCCTGATCGCGAAGAAGGCCGGGGGGCAGTTCATCCTGCGCCTTGACGACACCGACCCGGAACGGTCGAAGCAGGAATATGCGGACCAGATTCAGCGTGATCTGGAATGGCTGGGGCTGACCTGGGACCGGGTCGAGAAACAGTCCGACCGGCTGGACCGCTACGCCGCCGCCGCAGATGAGCTGCGCGCAAAGGACCGTTTTTATGAGGCGTGGGAAACACCCACTGAACTTGACCTCAAGCGCAAGAAGCAACTGAATATGCATTTGCCCCCGGTCTATGACCGCGCCGCGCTGAACCTGTCTGACGCGGAAAAATCCGCGATGCGGGCCGAGCGCGGGCAGGGTGTCTGGCGCTTCAAGCTCAATCAGGAACGGATCGAGTGGACGGACGGCATCCTGGGCGATCTGTCCATTGACGCGGCGTCCGTGTCGGACCCGGTTCTGATCCGTCAGGATGGGCAGGTGCTGTATACCATCGCCTCGGTGGTGGACGATACCGATATGGGCGTGACCCATGTGGTGCGCGGGTCCGACCACGTGACCAACACCGCGACGCAAATCCAGATCATGGAAGCGCTTGGGCATACCGCGCCGTCCTTTGCCCACCATTCCCTGCTGACCGGCCCGCAGGGCGAGGCGCTGTCGAAACGTCTCGGCACGCTGGCGCTGAAGGACCTGCGCGAAAACGGGGTAGAGGCGATGGCGCTTCTGTCCCACATGGCGCGGCTTGGATCGTCGCAGCCGATTGAGCTGTGTGAAACGTTGGATCAGTTGGCCGAGGGGTTCGACCTGACCCATTTCGGCTCTGCCCCCACCAAGTTCGACGTGGATGACCTTTATCCGCTGACCGCCCGTTATCTGCATACGCAGCCCCTGTCCGCCGTGGCTGAACAGGTCGCGGAAATCGGTGTGCCCGGTGATCTGGCCGAGACCTTCTGGAACGTGGCCCGCGCCAACATCATCACCCGCCATGACATCGCAGGCTGGTGGCATCTGTTCCGCGACGGCGCGACACCGCTGGTGGCCGACGAGGATCGGGAATTCGTGGCCCAGGCCTTTGCCATGCTGCCAGAGCCGCCCTATTCCGCCGATACCTGGAAATCGTGGACCGACGCGGTGAAAGAGGCCACGGGCCGCAAAGGCAAGGGCCTGTTCATGCCGTTGCGCAAGGCGGTGACGGGGTTGGAGCGGGGGCCGGAAATGGCCGATGTGATGCAGCTGTTGCAGACAAAGCCCGCGCTCTGACTTAACCCGCTGGAACGCGGATGGTGCAGGTGCCGGGGGCGAAAGCGCCATTGCCCTGCCAGTCCCCGGTCCAGGTGCCGTTCCGGCCGCGGGCGGCGTCCCGGCAAATGGGGCGGGCTTGCGCGACATGCAGCAAAGGCATGACTTCGACGGTGATCACCCGTTGCGCGGGCACGTCAAAGCGGCACTCATAGGTAAAGTAATCCACGTTGCGGACGCTGCCACGTCCGGTGGCGCCTTCCTGATCGGCCAGCATGTTGCAGGACAGCAGAGCCTCGACCTCGTTCAGGGCCTCGATATTGACCCGACGGATTTCGGCGGTGGCTGCGGTGGCGGAAAGGGTCAGCGCGATTGCGGCGGTGGTCAGGGCGGTGCGGAACATGGGGTTTCTCCTGGATGATGTGTTTCGTTGAGATCATCCTGCCCGCCAATGTGCCCTTCTTCCCTGGGGTCGATCCCCCATCTGTTTCACAAAACCCAAAGAAATAGCGCCCCGGCAGGGTGACCGGGGCGCGCGCGTCATGAAAATTGCTTTGGGGTGAATTCCCCTGGGGTCAGCGGATCTGGCAGACGGACATCTCGTTCCAGACCGTGGTCCACCAATGGCCGGTCCACTCGGCCCCGTGGGAATGGGCGATGGCGGGGCAGACCTGTTCGGCATGTTCCTGGTTCCAGATCGGACCGGCCTCGACGGTGCGGGAGGGCATCTGCACCTGGCAGACTGACATTTCATTCGGGACGGTCGTCCACCAATGGCCGGTCCATTCGCCGCCATGGGCCTGGGCGACGGCAGGACAGACCTGATTGGCGTGGCTCTGGTTCCAGATCGGGCCAGCCTCGATGTTGTCGGCAAAGGCGGGCAAGGCGACGGATGAGGCGGCGAGGGTCAGGGCGATGGCGGCGGTGCGAAGGATGGTCATGGGTTTGTCTCCGGTAGGTCTGTGGTTTGTCTGACACTCTTTTGCCGGATTGCAGGTTTCGTTGCCCTAGGGTGAATCCCCCAATCATTGTCGGGGTGAGCCGGATATGTGCAGAATTACAGAGTGGCCGCAGCACAGGGCATGTGGCAGGGGTGTCGAATGGCTCAATCAAACGCTGTTTTCCTTGAGGGCAATCTGTTCCGGCACATCTCGGTGATGTCGCTGACGTCATCACTTGGGCTGATGGCGGTATTCCTTGTCGACTTCGTGGACATGGTTTTCATCTCGATGCTGGGGAATGCAGAACTGGCCGCTGCCGTGGGCTATGCGGGGGCGATCCTGTTTTTCACCTCGTCTTTCGGTATCGGCATGGCGATTGCGGCGGGGGCGCTGGTGGCGCGGGCTTTGGGCGCGGGCGCCCCGTCAGAGGCACGGATGCGGGCGACGACGACGCTGAGCTACGGGTTTGCCTTCGGGGCTGTTTTCGCGGGCCTTGTCTGGGTCAATCTGGGGGCGCTTGTGACCCTGATGGGGGCCAGCGGCGAGACCCATGATCTGGCGGTCGGGTATCTGCGGATCATTATTCCCAGCCTGCCCCTGTTGTTGATCGGTATGGTCGGCGGCGCGATTCTGCGCGCCCATGGCGCGGCACGGCGGGCGATGTATGCGACAATCATCGGTGGGCTGGTGAACGCGGTGCTGGACCCCATTCTGATCTTCGGGCTGGACCTGGAACTGACCGGCGCCGCCCTGGCCAGCGTGGCCGCACGGGTCGCCATTGCAGCGACGGCGCTGGCCCCGATCCTGCGCCACTATGGTGGCTTCGCGCGTCCGACGCCCAACGAGTTTTCAAATGATTTCAAACCAATATTCGCCCTTGCCCTGCCGGCGATCCTGACCCAGCTGGCGACGCCGGTGGGGCAGGCCTATGTGACGCGGGCGATGGCGGAGTTCGGGGAAGACGCTGTGGCGGGCATGGCCATTGTGGGGCGTTTGATCCCAGTGGCCTTCGGCACGATCTTTGCCCTGTCAGGGGCCGTGGGGCCCATTATCGGGCAGAATTACGGGGCGCGGAACTTTGGCCGGGTGCGGCGCGCCTATCTGGACGGGCTGCTGTTCACGGCGCTGGTGGTCATCGTCGTGTCGGCGCTATTGTATCTGCTGCGCGGGCCGATCGGGGCGCTGTTCCTGCTAGAGGGCGTGTCGCAAGAGATCGTGTTTCTCTTTTGCGGGCCGCTGGCTTTGGCGTGGTTTTTCAATGGGATGATCTTCGTCTCGAACGCCAGTTTCAACAATCTGGGGCATCCCTACTATTCCACCTGGACCAATTGGGGCCGCCATACGCTAGGCACGGTGCCTTTCGTGATGCTGTTCGCAACCTGGTTCGGCGCGGCGGGGGTGCTGATTGGGCAGGCGGTTGGTGGGGTGCTGTTCGGGCTGTGGTCGGGGTGGCTGGCGATGCGGGTGATCGCGCGACAGGATCCGCCCGCCGAGCCGCGCCCGTTTCAGCGGCAGGCCCGCCTGATGCAGCTTTTCAGCTTTCGTCGGTAGGGCCTGAAACAGCCCGGCGCGCGCCCTTGCTGACACAAACGCGGTTTCGCCGGCTTTGGCGTCGACCCGAGAGCGGCCCTTCTCAACCCCCCGCTTGCGCGGGAGGCCTCAAAGAGCCGCGTTGCCACGGGACAGACGAGCGGGAGGCGCGATGGTCCGGGGCGTGGGGGTGGCCGAGAGGTCGGGGCGCCTCTGGCGGGCGTATTTCGGCCAGGAAGAAGCGGGAGGCAGGGTCATGAGAGAGGCCACCGCGAGGGGCTTGCCAGAGCGACAGCTCGAGTCTATACGCCCCCGGTGGTCCCTTTGGGTCCCGACATTAACAATCAAGAAATGCCGTGTTTGGCCCCGTGATCGCTTCGGGGGTCAGTTCCGGCGAAGGAGAAGCGACATGAAACTGCATGAACTGCGCGACAATCCCGGCGCAACCAAAAAAGCTAAGCGTATTGGCCGTGGCCCCGGTTCGGGCAAAGGCAAGACCGCTGGCCGTGGTATCAAGGGTCAGAAATCCCGTTCGGGTGTTTCGCTGAATGGCTATGAAGGCGGCCAGATGCCGCTGTATCAGCGTCTGCCCAAGCGCGGCTTTAACAAGCCGAACCGCAAGGCATTCGCCGTGGTGAACCTGGGCCTGATCCAGAAATTCGTGGATGAGGGCAAGCTGGACGCATCGGCAGCCATCACCGAGGATACGCTGGTTGCATCGGGTCTGGTGCGCCGCAAGCTGGACGGTGTCCGGGTTCTGGCCAAAGGCGACGTGACCGCCGCGCTGACCCTGACCGTGACCGGTGCGTCGAAGTCCGCCATTGAAGCCGTAGAGAAGGCTGGTGGTAGCCTGACCGTGGCGGCTGCGGCTGCGGCGGAATAACTCGGCCTTTGGGCAAAAGCCCGATCAACGCTTGTGAGCGGTAACCTTACCGCTTACATCTTTGGCAAGTTCTTCCCGCGCCGCGTGGTCGACCCCGATCTCGCGGCGCTGTGCATGAGAGAGACCCTATGGCATCTGCTGCAGAGCAAATGGCCGCGAACCTGAGCTGGAGCACTTTCGGTAAAGCCACCGAGCTGCGCCAGCGTATCCTGTTCACGATCGGCCTTCTGATCATCTACCGTATCGGCACCTACATCCCGGTTCCCGGGATCGACGGCACCGCACTACGCGAGTTCATGGAACAGGCCTCGGCCGGTATCGGGAACATGATCGACATGTTTACCGGGGGCGCCATCGGACGGATGGGGGTCTTTGCCCTGGGCATCATGCCTTATATCTCGGCCTCGATCATCGTGCAGCTGATGACGGCCATGGTGCCGGCGCTGGAGCAGTTGAAGAAAGAGGGCGAACAAGGCCGTAAGAAGATCAACCAATACACGCGCTATGGCACGGTGCTGCTGGCGACGGTGCAGGCCTATGGTCTGGCGGTCAGCCTGGAGGCGGGCGAGTTGGTGACCGATCCGGGCTGGTTCTTCCGCGCGGCCTGCGTGGTGACGCTGGTGGGCGGGACCATGTTCCTGATGTGGGTCGGCGAGCAGATCACGCAACGCGGCATCGGCAACGGCATCTCGCTGATCATCTTCGTCGGTATCATTGCGGAAATTCCCGGCGCGTTGGCGCAGTTCTTTACGCTTGGCCGGTCGAGTGACATCAATGCCCTTACCACGATTGGCATCATCGTGATGTTGCTGGGGACCCTGACATTCGTGGTCTTCATGGAACGATCCTTGCGGAAGATCCATATTCAGTATCCACGCCGCCAGGTGGGGATGAAGGTTTATGACGGCGGGTCCAGCCATCTGCCGATCAAGGTGAACCCGGCGGGCGTGATCCCGGCGATCTTCGCCTCGTCGCTGCTGCTGTTGCCGACCACAATCTCCACCTTCTCGGGTCAGAATGCGGGCCCGGTGATGCAGTGGATCCTGACCCTGTTCGGCCCCGGCCAGCCGCTTTACCTGCTGTTCTTCGCGGCAATGATCATTTTCTTCACCTATTTCTACACGCTGAACGTGTCGTTCAAGGTGGATGACGTGGCCGACAATCTGAAAAACCAGAACGGTTTTGTGCCCGGCATCCGGCCCGGTCCGAAAACCGCCGAGTACCTGGAATACGTGGTCAACCGCGTGCTGGTTCTGGGGTCGGGCTATCTGGCGCTGGTGGTGTTGCTGCCGGAAGTGGTGCGCACGCAGCTGTCGATCACGGCCTATTTCGGCGGCACCTCGATCCTGATCATCGTGTCGGTGGGGATGGATACGGTTCAACAGGTGCAAAGCCACCTTCTGGCGCATCAATATGAAGGGCTGATCGAAAAGTCGCAGCTGCGCGGGCGCAAGCCCGGTGCCGGCCGTGCCAAACGGAAAGGGCCCGCGCGCCGATGAACCTTATTCTACTAGGCCCCCCGGGGGCCGGCAAAGGCACCCAGGCACGGATCCTGGTCGAAGAACGGAACATGGTGCAGCTGTCCACCGGGGACATGCTGCGTGCGGCGCAAAGCTCGGGCACTGAGATGGGCAAGCGCGTGGCCGAAGTGATGGCCCGTGGAGAGCTGGTGACCGACGAGATCGTGATCGGGCTGATTGAAGAACAGCTGACCACGGTCGAGGCGGATGGGTTCATTTTCGATGGTTTTCCCCGCACGCTGGCGCAGGCCGATGCTTTGGGCGATCTGCTGAATAAGACCGGTCAGACGCTGGATGCCGTGATCGAAATGCGAGTGGATGATGAGGCGCTGGTCGCCCGGATCACCGCCAGGTCCACCTGTGGTGATTGCGGTGAGGTTTATAACGATCTGACCAAGCCAATCCCAGCAGACGGCAAATGCGTGAATTGCGGTGGCACCGAGTTCAAGCGCCGGGCGGATGACAATGAAGACAGCCTCAAGCAGCGGCTGATGGAATATTACAAGAAGACCTCACCGCTTTTGGGCTACTACTATGCCAAGGGTGACCTGTCCGCCGTGGACGGTCTGGGCGAGATCGACCAGGTCGCGGGCGCAATCCGCGCGGTCCTGGATCGCTGAGGCGAATGCAGGGCGTGGCGCGACATCTGGCCATGGCCCTGACGGTCACCCTGCCGACCCTTGCTGGTGCCACGGAGGATTGCCGCGCGACCTATGCGCAGTGGGATTTGGAAGATATGCTGGTGGCCGCGTTCGAGGCACTGCCGCAACCCGAATCCGCCCGATCCAGCTATTGCGCCTTTCAGCTTGACCTGGCCGGGATGGACCTGCCGGAAACCGGCGTCGAACTGGGCAGTTGCCGTTGGCAGGGAGAGGACGGCGAAACGCTCTTTTTTCTCGATCCGGACCAGCCCGACCGGGTGTCGGTGACCCGGAACGCAGAGGAAGTGGCCACCGTCGATCTATGCGGGGGATAAGGGCGCCGCGGGTGGGCGATCCAGAAAGTTCTTGACAAAAACCGAACACCCTTGACCCGGTCGGGAAATCCGCATACCAGCAGGCTTCCTACATGGGAATCACGAGATTTGCGGGAATCGGTCCTGCTACCCTCTCGTACCGAATTGCTCGATGGCCCGCAGGTTGATCGCCTCGGGCCTTCGGTTGTGAAAAAAGGTTCTGGAGCTACGGAACCGCAACGGAAAAGGAAGACTACGTGGCACGAATTGCCGGGGTGAACATCCCCACCGCCAAGCGCGTTCCGATCGCGCTGACCTATATCACCGGAATTGGCCCCACCTCTGCTAAATCCATCTGTGAAGCCGTGAGCATCGACGAGACCCGTCGCGTGAACGAGCTGTCGGATGCTGAGGTTCTGGCCATCCGCGAGCATATCGACGCCAACTTCACCGTCGAAGGTGACCTGCGTCGTGAAACCCAGATGAACATCAAACGTCTGATGGATCTGGGCTGCTATCGCGGTCTGCGTCATCGCCGTAACCTGCCCGTTCGCGGTCAGCGTACCCACACCAACGCTCGTACCCGCAAAGGCCCCGCAAAGGCCATTGCCGGTAAGAAGAAATAAGGGAGGGTTCGCACGATGGCTCGTGACAAGAGAGCGCCCAAGCGCAAGGAACGTAAGAACATCGCCGCAGGTGTGGCGCATGTGAACAGCTCCTTCAACAACACCAAGATCCTGATCTCTGACGTGCAGGGCAACGCCATTGCGTGGTCGTCTGCCGGCACCATGGGATTTAAAGGGTCGCGGAAATCCACCCCCTATGCCGCCCAGATGGCCGCCGAAGATGCTGGCAAGAAGGCGCAGGAACACGGCGTGAAGACGCTGGAAGTGGAAGTTCAGGGCCCCGGCTCTGGTCGTGAAAGCGCACTGCGTGCGCTGGCTGCTGTCGGTTTCAACATCACCTCGATCCGTGACGTGACCCCGATCGCGCATAATGGCTGCCGCCCGCCGAAGCGCCGCCGCGTCTGAGTATATGTCTACTTGCCTGCGGGCCGTGTGATTCCCACGCGGCCCGCAGGTTTGTCATTTTGATCCTCGAGCGTTCCGGGCAAGGGATCCGCCCGCGAACAGGAATGGAGGCGACACATGATCCATAAGAATTGGCAAGAGCTGATCAAGCCCACGCAACTGGTGGTCAACCCCGGTAACGATCCGGCCCGTCGGGCCACGGTCATCGCCGAACCGCTGGAACGTGGCTTCGGTCTGACGCTTGGCAACGCGCTGCGGCGCGTTCTGATGTCGTCGCTGCAGGGCGCGGCGATCACCTCGGTCCAGATCGACAACGTTCTGCACGAGTTCTCCTCGATCTCGGGCGTGCGTGAAGACGTGACCGACGTGGTTCTGAACCTGAAAGGCGTTTCCATCCGCATGGATGTGGAAGGCCCCAAGCGTGTGTCCATCTCGGCCAAGGGCCCCAAGGTTGTCACCGCCGGTGACATCTCGGAATCCGCCGGCATCGAGATCCTGAACCGCGATCACGTGATCTGCCACCTTGATGAGGGCGCCGATCTGTTCATGGAACTGACTGTGAATACCGGCAAAGGCTATGTCGCGGCGGAAAAGAATCGCCCCGAAGATGCGCCGATTGGCCTGATCTCGATCGACGCGATCTATTCGCCGGTCAAGAAAGTGTCCTATGACGTACAGCCGACCCGCGAAGGTCAGGTGCTGGACTATGACAAGCTGACACTGAAGCTGGAAACTGACGGGTCCGTGACCCCGGATGACGCCGTGGCCTATGCCGCCCGCATCCTGCAGGACCAGCTGTCGATCTTCGTCAACTTCGATGAGCCCGAGGCCGCAGGCCGTCATGACGACGAGGACGATCTGGAGTTCAACCCGCTTCTGCTGAAGAAAGTGGACGAGTTGGAACTGTCTGTCCGGTCGGCAAACTGTCTGAAGAACGACAATATTGTCTATATCGGCGATCTGATCCAGAAAACCGAAGCCGAGATGCTGCGCACCCCGAACTTCGGCCGCAAGTCGCTGAACGAGATCAAGGAAGTGCTGTCCGGCATGGGCCTGCACCTTGGCATGGACATCATCGACTGGCCGCCCGACAATATCGAGGATCTGGCCAAGAAGTTCGAAGATAACTTCTGATCCGATGGTGGGCAAACTGCCCACCCTACGATCAGGCAGGTAGGGTGGGCAGTTTTTGCCCACCACACCGAAAATGCCCGCGCTGGCGGGGACCATCCGGGCAATCCTGCCCCACCAAGGAGGGACCGGCACGCACCGGCCCCGGACAAAGCACAAAGTTTAGGAGACCCAAATCATGCGTCACGCACGTGGCTATCGCCGCCTCAACCGCACCCACGAACACCGCAAGGCGATGTTTGCCAACATGTCTGGCTCGCTCATTGAGCATGAACAGATCAAAACCACGCTGCCCAAGGCCAAAGAACTGCGCCCGATCATCGAAAAGCTGATCACGCTGGCCAAGCGTGGCGATCTGCACGCCCGCCGACAGGCCGCTGCTCAACTCAAGCAGGATGCCTATGTGGCGAAGCTGTTCGAGGTGCTGGGCCCCCGCTATGCAGACCGCCAGGGTGGGTATGTTCGCATCATGAAGGCCGGGTTCCGTTATGGGGATATGGCGCCGATGGCGATCATCGAATTTGTGGATCGCGATGTAGACGCCAAAGGCGCCGCCGACCGCGCCCGCGTTGAGGCTGAAGAAACCGTCGAAGAGTGATTCTCCCCAACCGGGAATAATCTGAAATGACGAAACCCCGCCTATTGAGGCGGGGTTTTTTCGTATGGGTTACAGCAATTCCTGCAATTGTTAAGACGCTTTAGATATTCCCGGTCCATTCTGACTGGACGCCGCCCCGACAAGGCGATCCAATTCTTTTTCACAAACCGGAGTTTGGCCCATGAATTCAAGAATATCCCTTCGAATAGGGCCAGGAAGCCCCATGATCCGCGCAAAAAGATGCGGATTTACTTTTTCAGTCATTCGATACACAACGTCACTCGTCATAATATGACTTTACGTGGCACTCGATTTCCGACAACCTGTACAAAAAGACATGTCCAATAGTAGAGTAATCATATCCTTGCTGGATCAGCTGAAAGCCCTTGCCCCTATGGGGTACACTGTGGGTCTCCACATTCGCTTTGCGTCGCCATTGATCATGAAAAGCACCTACCCGCCGGAATGGCAGCAGGAGTATCAGGACAATGCCTACGCTTTGCGGGACCCGCTGGTATTTTGGGGAATCGGCATCAGTGGACAGACCAGATGGAGTGAGATCCGCCTGCCCGACCCGTTCAGCATCATGCAGAAGGCCAAACGTCACGGCCTGCTTTATGGTGCGGTGGTGTCCTGCGGGCCGATCACGTCCCGTTCCATCATCGGGTGCGCGCGCTCGGACCGTGAATTCACGGATGACGAGCTTGACGCGATTGCAGTGGTATCCCGCGCGCTTCACGAGGCTGCTGCCCCACCCACAGAACTTACCAATGCGCAGATCGAGGCGCTTCGCCTGATCGCCGATGGAGACAGACATACCGCAGCGGCTGCCAAGCTGGGTATTTCCGAGAGCGCGTTGAAAGCGCGCCTGTCGTCCGCCCGCGTTCGCTTGGGTGCGCGAACCACGGCCGAAGCACTCAAGAAAGCGCGGGAATTCCGATTACTATGACAGCAAAGGCAGTTGCCTCGCGGTTCAGGTTTTACCAACCGCCAACCAGGAGGCACCTCAATGCAAGTCACTACACTGTCTTTCGAGAACATGCACAACCACGGTGAGCTGTTCGCGAATATGCTACGCGCGCGGCACCAGACCTTTATTGTCCAGAACAATTGGGATTTGCCGCAAGCCAATGGCATGGAGTTTGACCAATATGACACGCCGGCCAGCCGGTGGGTCACGGTCCACGAAGATGGCCAGGTCATGGCCGGGGTTCGACTGACGCCGACGACCCATCGTTGTGGCATCTACACCTATATGATCCGTGACGCGCAGCGGGGGCTGCTTGAAACGATCCCGGCCGACCTGCTGGATCGCAAGGCCCCGGTGGCCAGCCATATCTGGGAATCAAGCCGGGTGTTCGTCAGCCGAGATGTTCCGGCCAATCTGCGCTTTCGGGTGCAGTTGCAGCTGATCACCGAAATGGTCATCTCGGCGCGGGATCTGGGGGCGACCGAGCTGATTGGGATCATTCCCGCAAATTCGCCGCGTTTGGCGCGCCGGGTCGGGCTGGATTGTGTACCGGCAGGGCGTGAATTGGATTTCGACGGTGAGAAAAGCGTTGCGGTGACGATTAGCATGGCCACCAAGATGCATTGATCGGGTGGTGTATGCCGGAATGGCTTTTCCCCAACCGTATCCAGACATAGGATGCGGGCATGGCCGATTTGTTCGCACGTGCCCCATCCCCAGACACTGTCGCAGCCGGACCAAGGCCCTTGGCCGACCGGCTGCGCCCCCGTGCCTTGTCCGAGGTGATCGGGCAAGGCCAATTGTTGGGGCCCGATGGCAGCCTGCGGGTCATGTTGGACGCGGGCACTTTGGGGTCGCTGATCTTTTGGGGGCCGCCCGGTGTGGGCAAGACCACCATCGCGCGGCTTCTGGCGCAGGAAACCGATCTGACCTTCGTCCAGATCAGCGCGATCTTTACGGGAATGCCGGATCTGCGAAAGGTTTTCGAGGCCGCCAAGCTGCGGCGCGCCAATGGCGGCGGTACGCTGCTGTTTGTGGATGAGATCCACCGCTTTAACAAAGCCCAACAGGACGGCTTTCTGCCACATATGGAAGATGGCACGATTCTGCTGGTTGGCGCGACGACGGAAAATCCTTCATTTGAACTAAATGCCGCTGTTCTCAGCCGGTCGCAGGTGTTGGTGCTGGAACGCCTGACCGATGACGATCTGGATCAGCTGATTGTGCGCGCGGAAACGGATTTGGGCACGACGCTACCCCTGACGGACGACGCCCGCGCGTCCTTGCGCGAAATGGCCGATGGTGACGGGCGGGCGATGCTGAACCTGGTGGAACAGGTGGTGGCGTGGAAGGTGGACACAGCCCTTGACCCCAAGGCGCTTGGCCAACGGCTTAGCCGTCGCGCGGCGCAATATGACAAATCGGGCGACGCCCATTACAACCTGATCTCTGCCCTGCATAAATCGGTGCGCGGGTCCGACCCGGACGCGGCGCTGTACTGGTTCGCGCGGATGCTGGAAGGCGGCGAAGATCCCCGCTTTCTGGCCAGGCGCATCACCCGGATGGCGGTGGAAGACATCGGCCTGGCCGACCCGCAGGCGCAGCGCCTGTGTCTTGATGCCTGGCAGACCTATGAACGGCTTGGCAGCCCCGAAGGCGAACTGGCCTTGGCGCAGGCGGTGGCCTATCTGGCGCTGGCGCCGAAGTCGAACGCGATCTACGTGGCCTATAAGGCGGCGCGCAAATCGGCGGCGAAAACCGGGTCTGCCCCGCCACCCAAACATATCCTGAATGCGCCCACAGGGCTGATGAAGGATCAGGGCTATGGTGATGGGTATGCCTATGACCACGATGCCGAAGACGGGTTTTCGGGGCAGGATTACTTCCCCGATGGCATGGGGCGCAGCGATTTCTATCAGCCTGTTGAGCGCGGCTTCGAACGCGATCTGGCCAAGCGCGTGGCCTATTTTGCAAAGCTGCGCGCCAAGCGGCAGGGCGGTTGACAAGCCCCGCGCAAAGCCACAAACCCCGCCCATGTTGACAACGCTTCTTCAGGTCGCCCTTGGCGGCGCAATCGGGGCCTCGGCGCGCTATGCGACCGGGGTCGGGATCGTTCGGCTGGTGGGGCACGGGGGTTTTCCACTTGGCGTGATCACGGTGAATATCGTGGGGTCCTTCCTGATGGGGGTCTTTGTGGTAGCTGCCGCGCACCGTGGCCTGACGCATTTGTCGCCCTTCATGATGACGGGCGTTCTGGGCGGGTTCACCACGTTTTCGGCCTTTTCGCTGGAGACAGTCACGCTTTACGAACGCGGCGATCTGAGCGGGGCGGTTCTGTATGTCGTGGCCTCTGTCGTGTGTTCGATCTTCGGGCTGCTTTTGGGCCTGTGGCTGGCGCGGGGGATCTACCTATGAGTGGCGTTCAGACCCTGGAGGTGGGGCCCGACGAGGGCGATCAGCGGCTGGATCGTTGGTTCAGACGGCATTTTCCGCATATCGGGCAGGTCCGGATCGAGAAGATGTGCCGAAAGGGCGAAATCCGCGTCGATGGGGGGCGGGTAAAACCGGCGACCCGTCTGGAAGCGGGGCAATCCGTGCGCATTCCGCCGCTGCCCGATGAAGCCGCGCCGCAGCCCTTTACCGCCGTGAAACCGTGTCGGAA
>Ga0213841_1000522_pt1 | contig 40025 bp, 38 predicted proteins | sample SWPATP23_FD_160125 | JGI IMG/M metagenome (GOLD analysis project Ga0213841, IMG submission 160125) | Coastal seawater microbial communities from Marineland, Florida, United States - SWPA TP2 #3 | ecosystem: Environmental > Aquatic > Marine > Coastal | place: USA: Florida | collected 2016-08-14 | reverse complement strand
TCTTTTTGAGTTTTTAAACCTGCAAGTATCGGAATGGATAACTCACTTGCCTTGCAGAAGGAGAGAGCAGAATGCGTGCCAAATATAGAATTTCTATATTAATCAATAAGTTAAGGTGATTTTAGGGAAATAGACGCTTCTCAGCCTTGATCAAATAATTAATCTTTTCAGCAAATTTTATAATTTCGTTATATACAAAATGGGGCTTAAAGCTCTGGGTTGTTTCAAATATGATAAAACTTTACGATTCCATTAAGTTCGCCTTGACAGTTTCCCGCGCTTTTGCAATGGTTGTTTTACTGATTTGATTAAAAAAATTACCAAACAAACCTTTCCGCCAGTACGAGAACCGATCAGTACCCGCAAACGCCAGTCATTTGGTTTGCGATATGAATAAGAATACTGACGTAATTAAAGTGGTACGGTTAAACCACTGGTCCGCCAAATCAGCTGTAGCGGGTCGCACTTCAACGTACATAACCATGGGCACTAACAAGAGAAAGGCTTGACTAATAAAGGGAGAACAGCGTGACCGATATCGATTTGGGCAAGGTCTTGGACCTGCCGGCGCCACTCAACCTGCAACTACAACCCGGACATATTACGTTGGAACGGCACCGCATGGTGCTGTTACACGCGGACGCCATTGCCACCATCCGCAAAGAACTGATCGATACCCTCGGTATCGAGCGAGCGAAGGGCTTGTTGATGCGTATGGGTTACGCCTCCGGTAAACGGGATGCGGAACTGACGCGCCGCCTGATCCCCTCCGCCTCCGACGAAGAACTGCTCAGCATGGGTCCGCTGTTGCACACGGTAGAGGGCAGCGTCAAGGTCACCCCCATAAACCTCACCATCGACATTGCTCAAGGCAGCTACCTAGGGGAGTTTTTGTGGGAGGATTCCTACGAAGCGGAGATGCACATTGAGAGCTTTGGCATGCACACCGACCCCGTCTGCTGGCAACAGATTGGTTACGCCTGCGGGTACACCAGTGCCATTATGGGCCGGGATATTTTTTACCGCGAAGTGTCCTGCACTGGCCAGGGGGATGCCCACTGTCGTATTCTGGGCAAACCGGTGGAAGACTGGGAGGATATTGAACACGAGCTGAGGTATTTTAAACCGGACCGGGTTGCCGACCAGATTATTCAGTTACAACAGGAAGTGGAACACCTGCGTTATTCCATTGATGGCGGCGACTCCCTGGAAGGCATGGTGGGCGAATCCGACAGTTACAAGCAAACTTGTAATCTGTTACGAAAAGCCGCCGACAGTTTGGTTACCGTTTTATTATTGGGAGAGACCGGGGTGGGCAAAGAGATGTTTGCCCGCGCGTTGCATGGCATCAGTCCCAGGGCCAAAAACCATTTTGTCGCCATCAACTGCGCAGCCATTCCGGAAGACCTGCTGGAATCGGAACTGTTTGGTGTTGAAAAAGGGGCGTTTACCGGTGCCCAGCAATCCCGTCCCGGGCGCTTTGAACGCGCCCATGGCGGCACCCTGTTTTTGGATGAGGTGGGCGAACTGTCCGCCGCCGCCCAGGCCAAGCTATTGCGGGTGTTGCAGGAGGGGGAATTTGAACGCGTGGGTGATACCCGTACCCGCAAGGTGGATGTGCGCCTGGTGGCCGCCACCAATGTGGATTTGAAAAAAGCGGTGGATGATGGCATGTTTCGGGCGGATCTGTTTTACCGCTTGAATATATACCCGGTGATTATTCCGCCCCTGCGCCAGCGCAGGGAAGATATCCCGCTGTTGGCCCAGTACTTTTTCGACAAATACACCGCCCGCCACGGTCGCCGCCCCGCCGGCATCTCCAAGGACGCCATTGTCGCACTTAACGACTACAACTGGCCCGGCAATATCCGCGAGCTGGAAAATATGATCGAACGCGGTGTCATCCTCTCTAGCACTGACCATCCCATTACCCGGGATCTGTTATTTCCGCGTCTTGAGATCGAGGAGAGCAAACCCGTCGCCGACGTTAGCACCAGCCCACAACCGGAGTACGAAGCCAAGAGTCCCATCGACGGTTTTCTGGACGACATCCTCAACAACGCTACCTCCCTGGATGAAGTGGAATCGAAATTGATGCAAACCGCAGTGGAACGCAGCAAGGGCAACCTCAGTTCCGCCGCCCGCATGCTGGGCCTGACGCGACCGCAACTGGCCTACCGCCTGAAGAAACAGGGCAATGGTTCGGGTTCCAACCCTTCCCACTAACCTCTTACCCAACGCCTATTCAAAGCCGGCAGCTATCACCCCCAGGGTTACAAGCGCCGGCTTTTTTGTAATAAGATTGAGCTTTCATCAAGCTCTGTTGGAGACCCGCGTGAAATACACTGAAATCACCTCCCCGGCACAAAAGCGCATTGCCCTGGTAGCCCACGATCACCAAAAGCCCAAGCTGATCCAGTGGTGCCAGCAGCACCGGGAGGCACTGGCCCAGCACAGCCTCTACGGTACAGGGACCACCGGCACCCAGGTGAACGCCGCCACCGGCCTGGAGGTACAGAGCTTATTAAGCGGCCCCCTGGGCGGTGACCAGCAGATCGGCGCCAAGATCAGTGAAGGGGAGATCGATATGCTGATCTTTTTCTGGGATCCGTTTGAACCCATGCCCCACGACCCCGACGTAAAAGCCCTGCTGCGAGTGGCGGCGGTGTGGAATATCCCGGTGGCCTGTAACCAGGCATCGGCGGATATGCTGTTGAGCTCTACCTTGATAGGGCAGAGTTACAGCCGTTCGATTCCGGATTATGCCACTTATCTGGCCGAGCGGACTGGCTAAAAAACAAACACAATGAACGCATTTTCCCACAGGCGTATTCAAATAGTCGCGCAGGGTCGGCTATACTATGAGTTCGCCGTCGAATAGGGATGATGGGATGGGATCGGCCCCCAAGCAGAATAACCAGCTTCGCGCCATTATGTTTGCGGATGTCTCCGGCAGCTCCGCCCTGTACAAACGGGTTGGCAATCAAAGAGCCAAAGCCCTGATTGACGACGCCATTTCCCGCATGAAAGCGCTGACAGAAACCCATTGTGGCACGGTAGTGAAAACCATTGGCGATGAAGTGATGGCACGCTTTGACTCGCCCCAGAGTGCCTGTGAGACCGCCATTGCTATTCAGCAGCAATGTTCTCTGGGGACCGAAGGCGGCACTCTGGCTATACGTATCGGGCTGGGTTATGGCCCCACCCTCTTAGACGCCGGCGATGTGTTTGGCGATACCGTCAACGATGCCGCCTTCGTCTCCCATATCGCCCAAGGCACCCAAACGCTACTGACCCAGGGCTTGACCGAGGCCCTGCCCGGCCACTACCGCAACCTGTGCCAGGAATTCGACCGGGTGGAGTTAAAGGGCGCCAGTGAAAAATCTACCCTCTACCGTCTGGAGTGGGAGAGCTCCAACGGGTTGCACCACCCCACCACGGTAATGTCCATCCGTGACATCACCCAGCTGCACCAGTTGCAACGCCTGCGAATGGCCTGGGGTGGCCAGTCCATCACCCTTACCCCCGACAATACCCCCTACCGCATCGGCCGCGACCGGCGCGTGGTCGACCTCCATATCGATAGCACTGTCGCCTCCCGCGAGCACTGTGACATTGTGTTTCGCCGCGGCAAGTTTGTGCTGGTGGATCACAGTACCAACGGCACCTATGTCTCCATGTCAGATCAAAAGGAGCTTTACCTGCGCCGGGAGGAATTGCCCTTGGTGGAGGACGGCATCATCAGCATCGGCAAGACCTGCAACGAGGCGCAACAGCAGGTGATTGCATTCTCCTGTGACGGTGTCCTGCCCTGAAATTAAAGAACCCCGCAAAACACCCCAGCACCTATACCACTTGATCTGGATCAAACAAGATCCGGCCCAAAGAGTTTGGCGCGTAAATTGCCCTGTGCTATGATGCCTCACTCTCGGCCCCGCCTGTTTTGCTATCGATCACTTGGCAACCAACCGAGAACAGGGAGCGATAACAACAACCCAGGACACGGTTCAATGAAACAACCCTTGTCGATGAAGACATTTATCCTGGCCACTGCCTTTGTGTTTTCAGTGATTGGCTTTGCCATGATCTATGTGGCCGCAACCACCGCCTTCTACTCGGCGATGGAGGCCAGTATCCCACGCATCGCCGCCGGCCTGGCCACCAACGGTACAGACGTCTCAGATCCCGACACGGTTGAGCAGAGCCTCACCCCGCTGCGGGAAAGCGCGCAGTGGGGTTTGTTAAAGAACCTGTTGTTGATGGCTCCTTTTCCTTTCCTGTTATCAGTGCTGGTGGTGCGGTTTTTGAGTCGCCGTATCAATCAGTCGGTCAACATCATTGAAGCCAGTATCGACCAGGTCAACAAAGTCAGCGACCTGACCCAGTTAAAACTACTGTCGAAGAACACCGGCTTTAAGGAACTCAACCGCATTATGCGGCGCATTGAGCAACTGGGCAGCAAAGTGAAAAGCGTGGCGGTGGACAAGGATTTGCTGGAGTTTGAAATCCGCCTGCTGGAAAAATTCGTCATCACCTCGGAAGTAGTCAAAGACTGGCGAGAATATGTCGCGGCGCTGCTGCTGGAAATCAACCAGGTGATCCACGCTTACAACATCTTCTCTATATTTAAAGTGGATGATGAGCTGTTTGATCTGGAGATCTTCTGGGTCTATCCCCCCTGTGAAAATACCAAGCGCCAACTGGAGCAACAAATCCGCAAAGAACTCGACCTCAGCCCCCACTTCCGCGGCATCGGTACCCTGGAGATCAACCACAACATCTCCGACCACAACGGCCCCACGGTCACACTGCGCCAGGACGAGCTGGAAGTTCAGACCAAGTCCCTGCTGGTCGAGACTCCGCGCATAGGCGGTATTGTGGGCATTGGGGTGCACAGCGATATTGTCAAAGACCAGACCCGGGTACTGGTGATGGAGAGCATCCTCTCCACCTTGCTGAACGTGGTGGGCTCGGTCAAAGCCATCTACAAATACACCAAAGACCTGGAGTACTACGCCACCCGCGACCCCCTCACCGATCTCTATAACCAGCGACTGTTCTGGGAGCTGCTGGGTTATGAAGTGGGCCGCAGTGATCGCCATAACTGCAAGTTTACCCTGCTGATCATCGACCTGGACAACTTTAAATCCATTAACGACTCCTACGGTCACGGCATGGGAGATAAGTACCTGCAAGAGTTTGCCACCACCCTGCAACAGTCTCTGCGGGCGGGGGATATCCTGGCCCGCTACGGCGGCGACGAGTTTGTGGTGATATTGCCAGAGTCCGATGTCGAACAGGCCACCTGGGTGTGCGAACGGATTATCGACAACCTTGCCAGACTGGAGGTCACGACCCCGGACGACAAGAAAATCCGCGATACCGTCTCGATCGGCATGAGCGTCTACCCCGACCACGCCCAGAACACCAAAGACCTGTTTATGTTTGCCGACAATATCATGTACAAGGCCAAAAACCAGGGCAAAAACCGGGTTTGCATTCCCACCGAAGAGGATGTAGTCGCTGTTTTCCGGGATATGAGCGAAAAGAGTCTGCTGATCAACAAAGCCATTACGGAACGGCGGGTGATCCCCTTCTTCCAGCCGATTATGGATGTGGACAACAATACCATCGGCGCTGTAGAGATACTCAGCCGCATTGAATTGGAAAACAACCAACTGATGGGGGCCCACGAGTTTATCCAGATCGCCGAATCGATGGGTGTGATCCATAACCTGGATTATATCGTGATGGAAAAAGCCTTTGCGGTGATCAACGCCGAGCAGTTTGACGGTCTGATTTTTATCAACCTCTCGCCACGCTCACTGGTGTTAAAGGAGTTTATCCCGCGGGTGAAAACGCTGGTAGAAACCGCCGACATCGATCCCGAACGCATTGTGTTTGAAATTACAGAGCGGGATACGGTGAAAAACCTCGCCATGCTGTCGAAATTTGTGACCAACCTGAAAGCCGAGGGTTTTAAACTGGCAGTTGACGATTTTGGCTCCGGTTTCTCCTCCTTCCACTACCTCAAACACTTCCCCATCGATTTTGTCAAAATCGAAGGGGAGTTTGTGGTCAACATGACCCACAATGAAAAGGATCGCTCCGTGGTGCGCTGTATCGCCAACCTGGCCAAAGACCTGGGCGCCAAAACCGTGGCTGAGTTTGTGGAAAATGAAGAGGTCATCGACGCGGTCGCCGCCATCGGCATTGACTATGCGCAGGGTTACCATATCCGCCGGCCGGGGCCGAGCATCTATACCCACCCCACGGAGGCAACCCCCACCACTCCCCCACAGGAAATGGCTTAAACAATCAGCGCGCTTACACCGCGCGCTCTTTCTGGAGCTGATTTTCCAGCTCTGCCATGCCCGCCGGTACATCCACGTCCACCCCCAGGTCTTTAAAGGTAGAACCAAAAGCGTGCAGGGTGCGGAAAAGGTTGTGGACCCGACACTGCTCCCCCATCTGACCAATGCGCACGATGGGTGGGCCAAAACTGCCGGCGATTTCCACCCGGTAGTGGCGGGAAATATGGTCACACACCTGTTTGGCCTCGAGACCGTTCGGCAACTGAATACCCACCACGGAATTGAGGCGCGCCTCTTCCCTCACGTAGAGCTTGAGACCCAAGGTTTCGATCGCCGTCTGCAGGGCGGTGGAGCTGAGGCGGTGACGCTCAAAGCGCTTCTCCAGAGTCTCCTCACACACCAGGCGCATGGCTTCGTGCAACGCCAGCAGTCCCGACACCGGCGCCGTGTAGTGGTAGGAGGCGCGGTGCCAGAAGTTGGTGGCCAGGGTGGCGTCCAGGGTCCAGTGACGCATGGGCTCCGGACGACTTAATACCCGCTGCCAGGCTTGATCGGAAAAGGCCACCAGGGACACGCCGGGTATGGAGCTGAGACCTTTTTGGCCACCGGTGATCACCGCATCAATTCCCCACCTGTCCATCTCCAGTGGCATGGTGCTGAGGGTGCAGACGGCATCCACCACGATCAGGCAGTTGTGGACTTTGGCCAGGGCAGCAATTTGCGGCAACGAACGGTTGTGGGTGGTGTTGGAGGTCTCCCCCTGCACAATGGTCATCACCTGGGGCTGAAAGCGTTGCAGCACCTGTTCGATGGCGGCCGGGTCGGCACAGGCGCCATCGGCCACTGTCAGGGTTTCCATCTCGGCGCCGGCGCGCTTGGCCATCTCAGCCAGGCGGCCGGAGAAAAACCCGTTACAGACACTCAACACCCGGGTTTGCGGCCAGACCAGATTGGCCACCGCCATCTCCATGGCCGCCGAACCGGGCCCCGCCACCCCCAATAGCCAGGGCGTGTCGGTCTGGAAGATATAACGCCCCATGCGTTTGACCTGGTCAATGATGCGGGCCATGGTCTCACCCAGGTGGTTGATGACGATACCGTTGGCCGCCGCCACTGGCGCGGGGATGGGCACCGGACCCGCACCCATCATCAACAGGGGTTCATCGGGCAGGATTTGCGTCAGTTGGTCAACCTGGGGGACCTCGATGGTCATAGTTAGCGCTCACTTTACCGTTTGTTACAGGGGCGCAAGCATAGCACAGGGCGAGCAGTGTCCAAACGCCTATTCAAGGGCCTGGCGGACACTGATTATATAGTCGGGAAACATGGAGATGTTGTTGTGACCGGCATTGCCGATCACAAAGGAGGCCTGTAAGCGGTCACCGAACTTCTCGATTAACGCTTCGGTGCGCTGGCGGGGAATCACCCGGTCGCGTTCAGCCATAACGATAAAGGTCGGCGCGCTGATCGCGTTTACCCGGTCGACAGACGCATACTTGTCTTTGAGCAGCAGAGAGACAGGAAACATCCAATAGATCTCCTTCGCCACATTGACGATACTGTCGAAGGGTGTGACCAGCAACAGCCGCGATACCGGTTTGTGGGCGGCGACATAGGTGGCCACCCCTGAGCCCAGGCTGCGTCCCATCAGAGCGATAGATTCGTGTCGCGGCTGCAACTGGTCGAACACCCACAGGGCATCGTTGTACAACGCCTGCTCGGCCGGTGAACCGGGGTTGTAACCATAACCCCGGTAGGGGACCAGATAGACGGTGTAATCGGACAGCACCTGCTGAAAGAATGGAATATTGTCTTCAATGTTTTCGGCATTGCCACCGTAATACAACAGCGCTTTGGATTGGTGTCCGTTAACCTGCCAGCCCTGCAACGGCACCTCCGCGCGATGGAAATGCAAGGTGGTCACACCCTTGACGGCCCTGGCCGGTTGGGGGAAATAGATCATCTGGCGCTGCAGCAGATACAACACCAGGCACAATCCCGCATAACACAACAATAGAACCAGCAGAGTGCTTTTCATAAAGGGGAGGAAGCCCTCGGGGGAGGGCTTGTCGAAGAGTCAATGTTTAACGCAGTTTCCAGGCAGTAGACGCTAGTGGCTCAAGGGGATCCGCAGTCTCGCCGCCGGGGTTTTCTCACCCACAATCTCCTCGTAGGCGGTTTCCATACGCAGGCAAGCCTCGGTAAATCCCTTGCCTTTTAACCAGTCCTTGGCTTCATCCATGCTGTTAAAAGTCATGGGTTTATCATCCAGATCAGTCACCAGGGCAGCATCCTGCTGGCCCGCTGAAACCATCGCCAACAAGTAGTGGTTGCTGTCGGCATAACTGATAATTTCAGCGCTCATATCCTTGGCTGATACATTCCGCATATCCATAACACACCTCCACTCGGGGTTGATCAGGCAATTACGTCTTACGCGTGTATGATCAGTTTAGTTCACTGGCGGCGTTTTACACATTCTCTGCGACCACCCGCCGCAACATCTCCCGCATCCAGGTATTAGCCGGGTCGCTGTCGGCGTTTTTGTGCCAATACAGATTCCAGGCCAGGGGTTCCACTGAAAACGGCAGTTCTGCGATCTGCAAAGGCAGGGTTTCTGCCAGCACCCGGGGCACCGTCCATAACAGGTCCGTCTGCTCCGCGATCCGGGCACCCACCATATAACTCTGTACCCGCATCGTCACCCGACGCCGGTAGCCCAGTTTGTGCAGGGCCACGTCCATCTGCCCCCGGCCCTTGCGGCGACTGGAGACATGCAGATGTTCGGCTGCGAGGTAGTCTTCCACGGTCAAGGCTTTGCCCGCCAAGGGATGGCCGGCACGCATGGCCACCACATAGGGCAGTTCCGCCAACGCCGCCTGCCCCAGTTCCTTGGCATTGACCAGTGCGGCATCCAACAGCAGGTCGATGACACCGGCTTTCAGCTCTTCGGTGGCGGCCTCCCGGGCCACGTAATAACTGGTGATCGACACCTTGGGGGCCACCTTCTTAACGGCCGCATGCAACCTGGGCAACAGCAGCGATTCCGCCAAGTCCTGCATTCCCAGGCGAAAGACCTTTTCCGACGTGGCCGGTTCAAAGCGGGCATTCACTCCCACGCTACGTCCCAGCAGGGCCAGGGCCTCGCGCACATCGCCCACCACGCTGTCGGCCACCGGGGTGGGGGCCATACCCTCGGGGGTGCGCACAAACAGCGGGTCATCAAAGGTTTGTCGCAAGCGGCTGAGAGCATTGCTCACCGCTGGCTGGGTCAGGTTGAGCAGCACCGCCACCTTGGTCACGCTGCGCTCGCGATAGATGGCGTCAAACACCACAAATAGATTGAGGTCGATCTTTTCCAGTCTCATAGCCCAGTCCCGGAAGAGTCATTCACGCCTGCGCATTAATAGAATTTATGCATTATCTCTTTCCATATAGACCAAATCAATAGCAATACACCACCTTCAAATAGGAGAGAGGCTTTCAGTTTTTCTCGGCATAAACCTATAATGCGATTGATTGTTCTCAGGATGGTCGCCAATTGAGTTGAGGTAAAGCCCGGTTTGTCGCAGAAAATGTAAATAATAGGGGAAAATTAATGGACTTTGAGCTGCTGTACTGGCATTGGGTTGTTTTTGGAATTGCGTTGATGCTGTTGGAGATTTTCCTTCCCTCTTTCACCGCCTTGTGGTTTGGTTCAGGCGCCGTCGCGGTGGGTCTGCTGATGCTGTTGTTTCCCGCCATGTCATTAACCACCCAGGTTGTGCTTTGGACAGTACTGTCAGGGATCCTTACCTGGGGCTGGTTCAAGTACCTAAGGCCTTTGTCCGTGGACAAAACCAAAGCGGGCCTATCCAGAGAGGCGATTGTGGGCGAAGTCGGCCAGGTCTTGACGGTGCCCTCGGAAGCGCGTCGCGGTGTGTTGCGTTTTCCAGCCCCTGTACTCGGCTCGGATGAATGGCAGTTCATCTCCCAGGATGAACTTAACATCGGTGACCGGGTGCGGGTTATCGATGTCTCAGGTAACAGCCTTATCGTATCCAAGCAATAAACACTCGCTGAAAACTCCAGGAGGAGAGACATGAACCCAGGACTTTATATTGCCATAGCCATCCTCTTTATGGTGCTGCTCACTATTGCCAAAGGTGTGCGATTAGTACCACAGGGGTACAAGTGGGTTGTTCAACGCTTAGGCAAGTATCACAGTACCCTGAACCCAGGCCTCAACATTATTATTCCCTACATTGACAGCGTCGCCTATAAAGTGACCACCAAGGATATTGTGCTCGACATTCCCTCCCAGGAGGTCATCACTCGCGATAACGCCGTTATCGTTGCCAATGCAGTGGCTTATATCAACATCGTCTCTCCGGAAAAGGCCGTTTACGGTGTGGAAAGCTACACCGTCGCCATTCAAACGCTGGTGCAAACCACCTTGCGCTCAATTGTCGGCGAGATGAGCTTGGACGATGCCCTGTCATCTCGCGATTTGATCAAGAGCAAGTTAAAGACTTCCATTTCCGATGATATTTCCGACTGGGGGATCACCCTGAAAACGGTTGAAATTCAGGACATCAACCCTTCCGGCACCATGCAGCAGGCGATGGAAGAACAGGCGGCAGCTGAACGTGCTCGCCGTGCCACGGTGACCCGCGCCGAAGGCGATAAACAGGCCCAGATCCTTGAGGCCGAGGGCCGACTGGAGGCTTCCAAGCGCGACGCAGAGGCACAGGTCGCTCTGGCCAAAGGCAGCCAGAAAGCCATTCAATTGGTGACCGATGCAATTCAGGACAATGAAATGCCAGTGGTCTATCTCCTGGGCGAAAAGTATATCAGTGCACTCGGTGATATTGCCAGCTCCAGCAATGGCAAGTCGGTGGTACTGCCAGCGGACTTGCCTGCCGCCATCAAAGGCATGATTAGCAGAGCCTGAGTTGCTCAAAAGCTACCCTTAAGGGAGTGAAAAACCGGGAAAGGCAAAATCCATGGAAGAGCATGAAAAATATATCAAAGCGCTTATTGAACTGCATCGAGGTCTTGAAAGATTGGGGCCAGGTGATTCGAGTTTTTCTGCGGAGATAATCAAGCAAATACCCCAATTGCCTCAGAATCCACGAATTGCAGATATCGGTTGCGGCACAGGCGCTGGCGCTTTAATGCTCGCGAAGACATATCGCTCCAAGGTTAAAGCTGTCGATTTCTCAAGGGAATTCCTGGATCGATTGGCGCAGCGAGCGAGACAAGAGGGTTTGGAGGATTTAATTGATCCCATTGAGTGCGATATGGGGAGCATGGATTGGGAGCCAGGAACAATTGATCTGTTGTGGTGCGAAGGAGCCGCATACAACATAACATTTGAAGGTGCGTTAAAGGCTTGGAGGCCGCTGATGGCGATTAATGGCATCGCCGTTATTTCGGAGATGAATTACTTTTCAGATGATGTCCCGGAAGTCGTAAGACGCTATATGAAACATGCTTATCCAGGCATCAAAACCGAATCGAACAATGTGGATTTAATCAATTCATCGGGCTTTGAGGTTCTCGCTGTACACAGGCTTCCCTCAAAAGCCTGGTGGAATAATTATTACAATCCTCTTCGCAAAAGAATGCTGGCGCTTAAAGATTCCAATGACAAAGTCATGCGGAGCGTAATTAACGATACGGAAGAAGAAATGAATTTTTTTAAAGCGCATGACGAAATTTACGGGTATACGTACTATATAATGCGATCGATTCATTCTACTTTGTCGCACTTAATTTGATCAGCAAAGTGTTCAATAACGGACGGTTTATTCTTTCCAAAAGCCGACAACACACCTATCTGCCCGACAGGCCCTGTCTAACGCCGTTGGAGTTCTTTCTCTGCTTAGAAAAGGTCATACGGAATAGCATAAGACTTAACAGCGCACACAGAATAGACAACAACAATTGCCATGGGGGTACACCCGTTGTAGTTCGCAAATAGGCACTGGCCTTATCCATGGCGGTTCGCCATCTACTCTTAGATCGACTACTGTGTTCGCTTCCATCACCCAGGTTGCCCCAACTGCCTCCTTCGGCCTGTTTAGCGGTATCCGCGCTGGCATACAGCTCTTTACCTTGAGTCCCGCCGACGCCGAATCCACCGCTATCGTCATTGCTTTCAGAACCTTCGGCACCGGAATCGCCGGAGCCGCCGGAGCCGCCACTGCCACCAGAACCGCCGCCACCGCCGGAGCCACCATTTTCACCGGCACCATCGTTGTGGCCAAAGACATCCTTGCCATTGCCAGAGCCGCCTCCGCCTCCGGATCCGCCACTGCCACCAAAACCACTACCACCTCCGGCTCCACCGCTACCGCCGGATCCACCGCTACCGCCGGCTCCGCCACTGCTACCGGAGCCACCGCTGCCGCCAGAGCCACCACTGCTGCCGGAGCCGCTGCTGCCACCGGAGCCACCACTGCCACCGGAGCTACTACCTCCGCCGGAACCACCGCTGCCGCCGGAGCCACCGCTGCTACCGGAGCCGCCAGAGCCACCACTGCCGCCAGAGCCACCACTGCCGCCAGAACCGCCGCTACCACCGGGGCCACCGCTGCCACCGGAGCCACCGCTGCTACCGGAGCTACTACCTCCGCCGGAACCACCACTGCTACCGACACCGCCACTGCCGACAGATCCACCTCCGCCGCCAGAACCCCCGCCACCGAAACTGCCACTGCCTCCGGAATCACCACTGCCGCCGGCACCGCCACTGCCACTGTCGCCAGAACCACCGGTGCCACCGGAGCCGCCACTGCCGCGGCTACCGCTACCGGAACCGCCACTGCCTCCAGAAGCGGCACTGCTGCTGGAGCCACCACTACCGCCAGCTCCACCGCTGCCACCTGATCCCCAACCGCCGCCGCCATCTGAGGAACCGATAACGGCGGCAATGTCTCCCATTACATTCGAAACGGAACCGGATAGTGCCGAAAAACTCACAACCAAAAGGCTGGAAATCATAGCTCCAGCGACTACATATTCAACGGTCGTTAAACCTGCTAGTTTTCGGCGTTTTATCTTCATAAGGTGGTGCGCTGCTCGGTAGAAACCCAATGAATGATATAAGGCGGGCGTTATACGCAAATGCCCACCTCGCTAAAAACAAAACCGCCCGTATAGTTACCTTAGTTTCGGTAGCGTGAAGGGGTTAGGAGTATTGTGCGAGGGCATTGGACTTTATTGTTGGAACGGCGGAAGGGCCTCAGAGACCGGAACCCGAGCCAGGGTGTGAGCCGGATCACACTCTCTTAATCAATTTTGAAATAATATCTGAAACTTTATAGAAAAAAGTTCTTAGATGCCGTTTGGCGTAAAAAACACTCGGCACTACGCTTAAGTGGTAATGTGCCAATTATTCGGGTAATTGGTTAATAAACAAACCGAAAAAGGCACGAGGTAGAGACTCGAAATTCGCAAGCAAGCGCCGCAAGGAGCATATTGACCATGAAACCTTTTCTCCAACATAACGCCATTAAATACACCTTGATGGTCTTGTTACTGGCCTACGGTAACTGGGGCAGTTTCGCCCACGCCGGCATGATAGCGACCAACGCCATGATCGAGTTTCAAGGCGCATCCTATAGTAAACAGGATCTTCAAACCGCATTGAACTCAGAAGCGCTCCAGGCACAGTTACATACCATGGGGGTGGATGTGGCACAGCTGCACGACCGTATCGCCAGCCTGACCCCCAGTGAAATCCAGCAACTGAACAGCGAGCTTGAACAACAACCCGCAGGTGGCATCGTGGGCGCGCTGGTGACAGTTTTTATCGTGTTAGTGATTACTGACATGCTATGTGCCACCGATGTCTTTACCTTTGTAAAATGTATTAATAAATAATCCTGTGCCGGGTCACACCACACCGAGGCTCGCCCGATGGATCGCGGGCCTTGCGCTCTGCTGGGGATGTCTGTTGTTAATCGGCTGTGCCAATAGCCCAGTGGTTCTTGACAGCAGCGCCCATGTGCAGCTGCCCACGTCCCACACCCTGAGCGATATACCACACTTCCCACAACTGGAAGACCAGTGCGGCCCAGCGTCACTGGCTACGATGCTGACGGCACAAGGCATTACTGTAACCCCCGAGGAGCTGAGCGCCAAAGTCTATATCCCGGACAAACAGGGTTCCCTGACCACCGAAATGGTCGCCCGGGCAAGGCGTTACGGCATGCTGGTTTACCCGCTACAGAATGACTTGGTCGATGTGTTAACCGAGATCAGTGGCGGCAACCCCGTGTTGGTTTTACAAAATCTGGGCTTGCGCTGGCTGCCGCGGTGGCATTTTAGCGTGGTTATCGGTTATGACTTGACGCAAAGCTCAGTGACGTTGAGAACCGGAGAACACCGCGCTTACACGGTTGATATGCAGCTCTTCCAAAAAACCTGGCAGCGAGCCGACCGCTGGGCAGTGGTGATCAGCAATCCGCGAGCGCTACCCAAAACAGCTGAAGCATCCCGCTATTTAAAATCGGCCAGTGAATTGGAGTTGGTGGGCGAAGCGCAAGCCGCTCATATTGCCTACCAGACCGCGATAAGGCAGTGGCCGGAAAATGCCTTGGCTTATTTCGGTGCGGGCAATACCGCCTACGCGCTTGAACACTATCAACAAGCCAGCGACTTTTTTGCGGAATATATCAAGCGGCATCCGACATCAGCCGCCGCTTGGAACAATCTGGCTTACAGCGTGCTGAAGCGAGACTGCCATGACGAGGCGGTTACCGCCATCGCTTGTGCACTGCAGTTATCACCGGCGCATACTGAGCTTTCGCAAAGCCAGGCAGAGATTTCCGTGGCTGCGAAGCCCTCTGGACCCCGCCTGTCCTGCAGTATTCCGCAATGTCCCGCGATCGAATAATCCCTAATCCACACATGCGTTCAATTACAACCCAAGTTGCTGTTTTACTCGGCCAAAGGCCTCGATAGCAAAGGCGAGATCATCCTTGGTCAGCGCCGCCGACATCTGGGTGCGAATACGGGCTTTGCCCTTGGGCACCACCGGGTAGGAGAAGGCGATCACATAAACCCCTTCGGCCAGCATGGCATCGGCAAATTTACCGGCCAGGGCCGCGTCATGCAGCATCACCGGCACAATGGGGTGCTCCCCTGGCAGTAACTCAAAACCCAGCCGCTCGAGCCCTTCTCGGAAGAGTGCCGTATTCTCGCGCAACTGATCGCGCAGATCGCTGGATTCACTCACCAGCTCAATCGCTTTCAAGGCACCTGCCACCACCGGCGGCGCCACCGTGTTGGAGAACAGGTAGGGTCGCGAACGCTGGCGCAACAGTTCCACAATCTCCTTGCGCGCACTGGTGAAACCGCCGCTGGCGCCACCCAGGGCCTTGCCCAGGGTGCCGGTGATAATATCCACCCGGTCCATACAGCCGCGGTATTGGTGCGTGCCACGGCCGCCGCCACCGATAAAGCCGGTGGCGTGGGCATCGTCAAAATGCACCAGGGCATTGTACTTGTCCGCCAGGTCGCAGATCTCATCCAGGCGGGCGATATAACCGTCCATGGAGAAAACCCCGTCGGTGGTGATCAGTTTAAAACGCACGCCCTTGGCGTCCGCCGCCTGTAACTGCGCTTCCAGATCCGCCATGTCGTTGTTACGATAGCGGTAGCGCTGGGCTTTGCACAAGCGTACGCCGTCGATAATACTGGCGTGGTTGAGTTCATCGGAGATCACCGCATCCTGTTCATCCAACAGGGTTTCAAACAGCCCGCCGTTGGCATCAAAACAGGAGGGGTAGAGGATCGTGTCTTCGGTGCCCAAAAAGTCGCTGAGCTTTTCCTCCAGTTGCTTGTGCAAGGTCTGGGTACCACAGATAAAACGCACCGAAGCCATGCCATAGCCCCACTGTGCCAGACCGGCTTTGGCCGCCGCGTTGACTTCCGGGTGCTGGGCCAGCCCCAGATAGTTGTTGGCGCAGAGATTGAGCACCTCGCCGCCGGTACTCACCCCCACGTGGGCACTTTGTGGGGTGGTGATCAAACGTTCGCGTTTGAACAAGCCGGCCGCTTCGATCGCTTCCAGCTCATGGCTCAGGTGTTCTTGAAATAAACCGTACACGCGTCTTCTCCAGAGTTGTTATTCCCAGTTTAAAATCACTTTGCAGGCATCCCCTGCGTTCATGGCGTCAAAGCCTTGCTGGAACTCGGTGTAATGCAGGCGATGGGTAATCACCGGGGAGATATCCAAGCCGTTTTCCACCATCACCGACATCTTGTACCAGGTTTCGTACATCTCCCGGCCGTAGATCCCTTTTAGCGTCAACATATTAAAAATCACCAGATTCCAGTCGATAGCCACCGGGTCTGCAGGAATCCCCAAAATCGCCACCTTGCCGCCGTGGCACATATTGGCCAGCAAGTCCTTAAAGGCCGACGGGTTGCCGGACATCTCCAGCGCCACATCAAAGCCTTCAGCCATGCCCAGCTTGCGCTGCACATCGGCGAGCTTTTCCCGGGTGACATCCACGGTACAGGTGGCCCCCAGGTTCTTGGCCAGCTCCAGTCGCTGGGGATTAATATCCGTCACCACCACGTGGCGCGCACCCGCATGGCGACAGACCGCCGCCGCCATAACCCCAATGGGCCCGGCACCAGTAATCAATACATCTTCACCCAACAGGTCGTACTGCAGGGCGGTGTGCACCGCATTACCCAGCGGATCAAACAGCGCCGCCACATCCAGGTCGGTACCGGGGCGATGCTCCCAGACATTGGACATGGGCAGCACCAGGCATTCGGCAAAGGCACCCGGACGGTCCACCCCGATACCGCTGGTGTGGGCGCAGAGGTGACGACGCCCGGCCATACAGTTGCGGCAGCGACCGCAGACCACATGCCCCTCACCGGAGACAATCTGCCCCGGGTGGAAGTCGTTGACGTTGGAACCCACCTCCACAATCTCACCCACAAACTCGTGGCCCACCACCATGGGCACGGGAATGGTTTTTTGCGCCCAGCTATCCCAGTTGTAGATATGCATGTCAGTGCCGCAGATGGCAGTGCGCTTGACCTTGATCAGTACATCGTTGATGCCGACTTCCGGCAGGGGTACCTCTTCGAGCCAGAGGCCGGTAGTGGCCTCCTTTTTCACCAATGCTTTCATCACTATGCGAACTCCGCTTGCGGAATCTCCCTAAAGATAGATGCCAACGCCTCCTCGGGGCTGGGGAACAGCACCTGGGAGAGAGTGACCTGGTTGTCGAGATCGTAGGTATTGACGCAGTAAAAGCGTTTTCTGTCCCGGCAGCGAGTCGCCAGGCTCAAGTAGACATAATGGTTGGCGTTGCCCTGCTTCCGTGTAATCGCCTTGGATTGCCAATTGTCGAGGGTCAGGGTTTCCACCATGTTTGCAGGCTTGATCCCCAGAATCGGATCCTGCCTCGGTACAAAGTAATCAAACTTGATATTCATTACAGTCTTCACTTCCACGCCCCCTCGGGGCTGCCTTTTCTGTCTCTCAGAGCAGCGTTAAACCGTTCACGCACATTGATAAAGCCCGGTTAAGCTTCACATTCGCAGAGGCAGGCGTTTACCCAACCACTTGGCGGCTGCAGGTGAGTGTCGGCTTTGGAGATCTGGGGAAACAGGCTTCCAAAGCGTGTTGGCGATGGCATTTTTCACGGCAGCGTTTAATATAGAAGAAAACTTTCCATCATCATAGAAGTATAGATTCCATGATGCAAGAAAAATATCTCATATAGCGGAATATTGTAGATGAACACAGAATCCAGCAAATCCGGGAATAAGGGCGGGGACAAGGCCGCCAGCGCCACAGACCCCGCCAGCCAAGTGCTTTGCAGCCGGGTGACCGAGTTGCGCAAGAAAAACAAGCTCACCCTCGACCAGCTAGCTGCTGCCTCGGGCGTGAGCCGCTCCATGTTAAGCCAGATCGAGCGGGGCCAGGCCAACCCCACCCTGGCAGTCACCTTCCGCATTGCCCAAGCGTTCGGTATCACCATTGGCGAACTGGTGGACCAGCCCTGGGCCTCCTCCACCATCGAGGTGGTGCACGGCGACGACCCCAACAACCTGTTCCGCTCCGATGACGAGTGCCAGATCCGCACCCTGTCACCCCTGCATATGGAAAAGAATATCGAATTCTACGAACTGCGTATTGCCCCCAAGGCCAAGCTGCCCAGCGCCCCCCACTACGAGGGCACCAAGGAGCTGCTCACGGTTACCAGTGGCACCGCGCGGGTAGTATCCGGCACCAACAGCTGCAACCTCGCGGCCGGCGATTCCGCCCACTACCGGGCAGACTTGGATCACACCATTGAAAACAGCGGGGAACAAGAGCTGCTGTGCTACCTGGTGGTGACCAGTCAGTAGCAGTTGACATATGGCCGTCACACCACTATTGAACAATGTGAAGGCACCAAGAAGAGGGCGAAGGAGATGCAAAAAGTAAACCATGCCAGAATCAGACCCACCCGCAGTCTCGATCTCTTGTCCCACCGGGAAGTTGCCGGTCTGCTGGCCACCAACGAGGAGGTGTTCCAGGTGTTCCGCCAGTGCGCCCTGGCGGTACTGAATACCGGCAATGACCAAGATGACGCCGCCCAACTGTTACAGGATTACGCCGACTTTAACATCGAAGTGGTATCCCAGTCCCGGGGGTTGAGCCTGGCCGTTTACAACGCCCCCAGTACTGCCTTTGTGGACGGCAAGATGATCGTCGGTATTCAGGAACACCTGTTTTCCACGCTGCGCGATATTGTCTACACTCACCACAAACTCACCCGCGAGGCCAAGTTCGATCTGCAAACCTCTGAGGGGCTGACCGATACGGTTTTCCGCATTTTGCGCAATGGCGACATTGTCAAACCCAATATCGCGCCGAATATTGCGGTCTGCTGGGGCGGGCACTCCATCAGCGAGTACGAATACGATTACTCCAAGGAGGTGGGGTATGAACTGGGGTTGCGCAAAATCGATATCGTCACCGGCTGTGGCGTCGGCGCCATGAAAGGCCCCATGAAGGGGGCCGCTATAGGCCACGCCAAACAGCGCTATCGTGACGGCCGCTATATCGGCATCTCCGAACCGGGCATCATCGCCTCGGAATCCCCCAATCCCATCGTCAACGAACTGATTATTTTGCCGGATATCGAAAAGCGGCTGGAAGCGTTTGTGCGGCTGGCACACGCGATTATCGTCTTTCCCGGGGGGGCCGGCACGGCGGAAGAGGTGTTGTATATCCTCAGTTTGCTGATGCACCCCAATAACCGGGATATCCCGTTTTCGCTGATTTTTACGGCGCCCAAAGACAGCGCCGATTATTTTCACGACCTCGATGACTTTATTCGCAAAACGTTGGGGGAGGCCGCCACAAACTATTACCAGATCATCGTTGACGACCCGCCACGAGTGGCGCAGGCAACACGGCGCAACCTGGAAGTCGTTCACAGCTACCGGCGCAAAACCAAGGAAAGCTATTGCTTTAACTGGCAGCTGCACCTGGAGCCCGATTTACAAACCCCTTTTGTGCCCACCCACGACAATATGGCGTCACTGTCGCTCGATCCGCAACTGCCGCCCCATGAATTGGCAGCTCAACTGCGGCGTGCCTTCTCCGGTATTGTGGCCGGCAATGTCAAGGCGTTTGGCATCGAACAGGTGGCTAAACACGGCCCTTATCTGTTAAAAGGTGATCCGCATATTGTCGGTGCCATGGATACGCTGTTACAGAAATTTATTCAACAAAGGCGCATGAAGCTGGAGGCGGCGTCCTATAAACCCTGTTATCGCATCAGCGCCTAGACTGGTGGCCAACAACGACAAGCCAGGTGAAACCTTACTTTCTGGAGCCTTCTCGTGCAGCCCCCAAGGACACAGGTAGCCACACAAGAGACAACCGCCGACAAACAACTGGCACGACGCCTGTCGTTACCCCTATTGGTATTCTACGGTGTGGGCACCATCCTCGGGGCCGGCATCTATGTACTGATCGGCAAGGTGGCCGGCGCGGCCGGCGTGTTTGCACCGGCAGCATTCTTAATGTCAGCGCTGATTGTCTGTTTTAGCGCTTACTCCTACAGCCGCTTGTCCAGCCGTTTTCCCCTCAGTGCCGGTGAGGCGGTGTATGTGCGCGAGGGCTTGGGCAGCAATCGACTGGCTACCCTTGTAGGTTGGGCGATTGTGTTGACCGGCGTGGTCTCCGCCGCCACTATCTCCCGGGGTTTTGCCGGTTACCTGGATCTGTTTGTACCGCTGCCCCACAACATCAGTATACCAATAACGGTGATTGTACTGTCGTTGATTGCCTGCCGCCGGGTGCTGGAAGCCGTGGGTGTGGCGGTAGTGATCACGCTGATTGAATTGGCCGGCATTGCGATGGTGTTGACGGTGGGGGCTCCGCTAGTGTGGCAGGCCCCCAGTCTCAACCTGTGGCCCGGTTCGGACTGGCAGGTCTGGCAAGGCATTTCAGTAGGGGCCTTTTTAGCGTTTTACGCCTATATCGGTTTTGAAGATATGGTGAATATGGCGGAAGAGGTAAAGTCACCGAAACGCAATATGCCACTGGGTATCGGTATGGCGCTGGTGCTCACCACTGTGTTGTATGTTCTGGTAGCGGTGGTGGCCGTGGCTGCCCTGCCGCTGGAACAGCTGAGTGGCAGTGAAGCCCCCTTTGCCGACATCATCGCCAAAAACAGCCTAATCCCGGTCTCGCTGATTGGGCTGATCAGTTTGATTGCGGTCAGCAACGGCGCCCTGGTGCAAATCATTATGGGCTCGCGGGTGTTGTACGGCATGGCCCGCCGGCGCATGGCACCGGCCCTGTTTGGGCAGTTGCACCCACGCTACAAAACCCCGGTCACCGCCACCGCGATCTTGGGTGGAGCGGTTTTGGTGTTTGCCTTGTGGTTGCCCATCACCAGCCTGGCAAAACTGACGAGCGCCATTATTTTGGGTGTGTTTGCTCTGGTGAATGTGTCGTTATTGGCGCTGGAATGGCGCCAAGGGCACAGGGGTTGGCTAGCGCGCCTGCTATTGCCCGCGTTCGGTTGCAGTTTGTGCCTGGCGTTTTTGCTGGTGCAAATCGTGGTATAGGAAAGTATCGCGTCAAGCCTCTAAGTGGCGGCTTTACCTTGCCCTGTTAGACTTAAGCGGTTGCTTACAAAACAAAATGTAATCGTCTTTTGGTCTGCCAACCAATAGACCTAGTGGCAAGTTTGAGCTCCATCGATTGCCGACCTGACTGCTATGACTAAAGGACGTCATTTCTTATTTTCTCCTCGATTGAAAGGTCGCCAACCGTTACCCGTACAACGGTAGATATGCCAAGAGCAGTCACTTATTTATCACTAGCAACTATTATATTTGTTATCAATAGCTGACGTTTATGACACGGAGAAAGCTAGGAGATAATAAGTGCTATCTACCCAACAGAGACTTTAGTGATTCATATAATTGAGCAAATTCTTTGAGAAATACAGTTCAGGAATAAAACGTACACTGGCCATTGACGCCGTCAGCAATCCCCTGTGTAGGGCTAGAAGTAGCTCTACCAAGGCTAATGCTATAAACGGGTATCCGAAACGATGACTTTATTCATTTAAAGCGTCCAGATCAGATTCCAGCTCTTCAGAAGTTTGATCAACAACGACAATATCAAGGCAGGTCAGTCGTTTCATGAACTCTTCAACGGGCATCTTTGCCAACCGCGCCGCCTTAGGTAACGTCAACACACCTTCTGCGTAGAGTTTCAAGGCAATGCTCACGTGCACACCCGCACGGAGCAAGTCATCATCAAATGGAATCGCAAGGGATATTGGGTCATTACGATTAGTGATTAACACGAGTTTCCCTGCTGCTGCGGATTGGCTTAAAACGCCAGGATTCTCTCTTAATGCTCGAACGCCTATCGTCTTCATAATAACCACACTCATATAATGTACCCCGTTATGATAGCACATTGTAGGACTTACTGAACACAGGTCGACGTCCGGCTCAGATTCCTGTGGAAACGGATGTCTAACTTCTTTAACCTATTGATATATAGGGTATTATGATTATTGAGCGCCCAATCTTTCCTCTTGCTAGCCACCTAGAGTATAATGAATGTAAGAACTATTCTTACACGAGAGACACCCCATGGCGCGGACAATTACATTTCAACCGAGCGAGGAGCTGGGAAATTTCATTGAGGGACTGGTAAAAAACGGCAGCTACAACAACCAAAGCGAGGTTGTTCGAGCTGGGCTACGCCTGCTCCAGGAGCAAGCAGCCAGTTCAAAACTCGAGCAGCTGAGAAGCCTTATTGATGAAGGAGAGCAGAGCGGCGATCCAGTAACATGGGATGTTGAGGAATTTCTGTCACGGATGAAAAAATCACCCAATGGCCACTAAAACCTTCAAGCTCAGACCAAAAGCCGAATCAGATCTGGTCGATATTTACCACTACAGCCTAAACGAATGGGGGAGTGCACGTACCGACAGCTATCTCAGGGACTTAAGTAACGCCTTTCAGCAGCTGGCAGACAACCATGCTCTGGGCCGCGATTACAGTCACGTACGGCCCGACCTTCGTGCCTACAGCGTACTTTCACATGTGATTTTTTATAAGCCTACATCGAGTACTGCATAAATCGATGGACTATAAGCGGCATATTTAAACGCCTGACCTATCCGGGAAGACAAAATTCTCTGCAGCTCGTATCTCTTCGCGGAATGCAGAAGGACATAAATCAACGACGTACATGAGCATACTGCTTATGTAGCGCTGCGCGCTAAACAAAATGCACTACACATGATAAATCTACCGCTAGTCCCCGGCACTACAGACAGAAGACATTTAGTCTAGGGGCCCTCTTCTGCCCCGCGTACTTCCGCACGCAGACTACCCGACTCGGTCTTTCGTAGCTTACAAAACTCAGCGCTTTATTATAAAAATAGATTTCCCAAGTAGAGCCAATACCTGACATTAGCGACATAGCCATTTAATTGCGTAGGGTGGATTAGCCATAGCGTAATCCACCAGGCTAGTGGCACAAGCTCGACGGTTCTTGGTGGATTACGCTATGGCTAATCCACCCTACACACGTTCCTTGTTTTTACTTTAGCGTCTGCCAATTATTCATCTCCTGCCATTTCAAAAAGAAAAACCAATGCACAAAACCAATTTCCGTATATGGACTCCACTTCTTGTACCCCTATATCCCATCCGCTAATGCGTGTTAGTGAATCACGAGCACAGCCATCCCAGCGCCACCATTATTCTTTAAACATTACTTTGGCTTCCTCGACAAGATGTTTAACCGCGGGGTGCTTTAATTTTCTCTCGGGTGAAATCGCGTAAAAACGTTCGTTGACGTCGTCTGTTCTACCCACGACTGCGACATGATATTGCTCAGTAACGTGCTGTTCGATAATACTCGGCGTACAAAATACACCATAGCCAGATTGACCAAAAAACTTCATCAACGCGCTATCATCAAACTCAGCCACTATCTGTGGCCTAATTTGCAATTCGTCAAACCAAGACATCAAATTTAGTTTCTGGCTAGATTTATCGCTACAAATAAGGAAGTTTTGTTGATCAAGTGAATAGGGAAATCTTTTTGTCAACTTTTTGGCCCTGGACTTGTCCGCATAAAACGTCAGCCCTGTTTCCCCTAATAGGTGGTTATAAGCCTTTATAGGTGCTCCCGGAGTCAATTGGCGATCCGATATAATTAAATCCACTTTACTCAACGCCAACTCGGCTAATAAGGTATCGAAATCACCTTCTCGGCAAACTAAACGAATGGCCTCATCCATTTCAAAACACGTTTTCAGTAGGTCGAAGGAAAACACCTTCGGGATGACATCTGTTACCCCAATAGCAAAGGTCACCTGCTGTCCAATTTGACGACTATCCAGCGAGTTCTGTAACTCATTGCCCAGGGAAAATATATCTTCAGCATAGCTAAGCGCCATCTTGCCCATTTCATTAATCACCAAACGTTTACCTTTTCGATCAAACAATTGTGCGCCTAAATAATCCTCAAAGGCAGATAATTGACCGCTGACAGTTTGAGGCGTCAGATGAAGTATTTTACTCGCGTTAACAATGCTGCCTTCCCTTGCCACAACATAAAAGTAATACAAATGATGATAATTCAACTGGCTCATTAGTAAACCCACCGCAGCGACAATTTGACTCTTTGCTTGCCCTTCTTATCAGATTATTTCGAATAATATATCAATTATATTCGACTTTTGTTGTTTTACAAAATTCGATATAAATTTGCACCGTCAATGACACTGACGACATAGGGCCTCCATCACAAAATAGGGACCGTCGACATGCCCAAAGTCTTTCGCGAAATGGTACAACATGATGCCGCCGGCGGGTTGTTACTCGTCGTCGCGGCGGCGCTTGCGCTGGTAATGGCTAACACACCTCTGGCCAGTACGTACAACGGATGGCTCAACCTACCGGTCAGTGTGCAATTCGGTGAATTCAACATTGCCAAGCCCTTATTACTGTGGGTTAATGACGGGCTAATGGCGATTTTCTTTTTCTTGGTTGGTTTAGAAATCAAGCGAGAAATATTGGAAGGCCACCTGTCCTCCAAAGATCAAATCATTCTACCGGGCGTCGCGGCCATCGCAGGTATTGTTGCACCGGCAATAGTCTATGCTTGGTTTAATCAACAAAACACCATATCTATACAAGGTTGGGCCATCCCTTCAGCCACCGATATTGCCTTCGCCTTGGGAGTGTTTAGCCTATTCGGTAAAACCTTACCGTTAACCTTGAAGCTATTTTTACTGTCGGTCGCCATATTCGACGATATTGGCGCCATTATTATCATCGCCTTGTTCTATTCACAAGACTTATCAACTACCTCCCTAATCGTCGCACTCAGTGGATTAGCAATACTATTTCTAATGAATCGTTTTGCGGTGCGCTATCAAGCAGCCTATTTGCTTTTAGGACTAGTCGTATGGACTGCGGTCTTAAAATCCGGCGTGCACGCTACCCTTGCAGGCTTTGCCGTAGCCTGGTTCGTCCCCTTAAACGTGCGCAATGAAGACGGTCACCCCATGTTGAAACATTTGGAGCACGGTCTCCAACCCTGGGTGGCATTTTTTATCCTGCCTTTGTTTGCCTTTAGTAATGCAGGTGTCAACTTTGTCGGCATCAGCTTCGAAGAATTCCTCAACCCCATTACCCTGGGCATCGCGTTAGGACTTTTTGTCGGTAAACAACTGGGAATTTTTGGTGCCTGCTGGCTAACAGTGAAATCCGGTCTGGCGCAATTACCTTCGGGCACCACTTGGGGACAACTCTACGGGGTATCACTGCTGTGCGGTATCGGTTTCACCATGAGTTTATTTATTGGCAGCCTGGCTTTTGAACAATACGACGCCAGTTATCACAATAGTGTAAAAATCGGTGTGCTCATTGGCTCAATTATGTCGGCTATCGTTGGTTCCTATGTTATCGCCAAAACACGCCCCCATTCAGCAACTCAGCTCGGCTCGGCTACAGGTTTTCGACGTAACGGATCATCTGTCGGCGCGTCTTTTCATCGGGCAATCGTCCATAGAGCGCGCCCATATTCTCCTGCATATGATCAACTCGCGAGGTCGCCGGAATCGCGCAAGTTACCGCCGGGTGAGAGACAATGAATTTGAGGAAGAACTGGGCCCAGTTGCTGCAGTCAAATTCTGTCGCCCACGCCGGCAACTTGTGGTGCCCGAAAAGATGAAACAGCTCCTTGCGTCGAAACGGCCGGTTGATGATAACTGCCAGCCCCCGTTCCGCCGCCAGAGGCAGCAGGCGCTGCTCGGCTTCACGATCCAGGATGTTATAGGTGAATTGCACGAAATCGATGGGCTGACTTATCATCACTCGCTCCAGCTTCTCGTGACGCCGACCGTGCGAGGTGGTCACACCCACGTAGCGAATCCGCCCCTCGGCTTTCTGCTCGCGCAAGGTCTCCAGATGGCCCTTCCAGCCGAGAAGATTGTGGATCTGCATGAGATCAAACTGCCGCACGCCCCACAGCGCCTGCGATGCTGCCATCTGCTCTCGCCCGCTCGACTTAAGCGGTGTCCAAACCTTGGTGGCGGAAAACAGCGACTCGGTGTTAGCGATGCGCTGGAGGCAGTAGCCGATAACCTCCTCGGAGGAACCGTACATGGGAGAGGAGTCGATCATCTCTCCACCCCTGTCGAAAAAAGTCTGCAATACCTTTACCCGGTGGTTGCGAAGCTCTGGATCCTGACCGACATTGAAGGTCATCCAGGATCCCATGCCAATCACAGCTACCTGCTCTCCGGTGCCGGGAATTGGGCGGGTCAATATGGGCTGCGCCGCAGGAAGTGAGGTGGCGGACAGCGGCATGGCAAGGGCGCCGCTGGTCAATTTCAAGAATCGGCGGCGACTTAACGACAAATCATTTAACCACATGGCACCTGTCTCCCATGTAGAGTTGAGTGCACAGATTAGAATCTGCCCAACAAACCATCCGGGGCATTACCCTCGTTCCGCTTTGTCACGCAAGAATGCTGTTCCCTGCGTAGGGTGGATTAGCGGAGCGGAGCGCCGCCCGGCGTAATCCACCAAGAAACGTGCCATTAGTAGACTAATTGGTGGATTACGCTACGCTAATCCACCCTACATGATAATTGAAGTTCAACGTTACAAAGCAGAGCTAGGCAACAACAGGTATAGCAACTTATATCTCACTCAACTTTTGTGCCGCACACTTCAGGGTTTCATCCTCTTTGGCAAAACAGAAGCGGACGTAACGGCAATCGGGGGGAGATTGATAAAACACAGATATGGGAATGGCTGCCACGCCCTGCTCCCGCGTCAACCATTCCGCCATATCCCGGTCACCCCGGTCACTGATATCACTGTAATCCATCAGCTGAAAATAGGTGCCGGGTGTCGGCGTAAACCGAAAGCGGGAGCTGGCCATGGCGTCACAAAAAATATCACGCTTGCGCTGATAGAAAACCGGCAATTCCATGCAGTGCTCAGGACAGGCCTCCATAAAATCGGCCAGCGCCCACTGTATCGGTGTTATGCCGACAAACGTGACATACTGATGCACTTTGCGCAGCTCCGCTGTCAGCGCTGGCGGCGCGACGCAATACCCCGTCTTCCAGCCGGTGACATGGTATGTTTTGCCAAAAGAGGATACGACAAAGGCACGCTCTGCCAGCTCCTCGTGACGCAGCAGACTCTGATGGGCAAGACCGTCATACACCAGGTGTTCATAGACTTCATCAGAGAGCAAGAATATGTCGGTATCGCGCACAATATCAGCCAATTCGGACAAGTCCTGGGCCGACAGTATCGCCCCTGTCGGATTGTGGGGACTGTTGAGGATGATCATCCGCGTGCGGGCATTCACTGCCTCTTTAACACGTTGCCAGTCAACGCCAAAATCCGGTGGCAACAGAGGTATATGAATAGCACGGCCACCGCACAGCTCAACGGCCGGCTCATAGCTGTCGTAGGCCGGGTCAAACACAATCACCTCATCCCCTGGGCGAACACAGGCGGTAATGGCGCAATACAGCCCCTCAGTCGCGCCGGGCACCACAGTCACCTCGCGATCGGCACACACCCTACGACCGTATAACTGCTCCACCTTCAACGCAATCTGCTCGCGCAACTTGGGCACGCCCGACATGGGGGCATACTGGTTAAAGCCCTCACGGACATAATACGCCAGCCGCTCGCGCAGCAGCTCCGGGCCGTCGTAATCGGGAAACCCCTGCCCGAGGTTAATCGCCCCACAGTCCTGGGCTAACTGGGAGATCACCGTAAAGATGGTGGTGCCTAAATGGGGGAGTTTTGAGTCTATTGTCGGAGCCATATGCCTAATCCCTAGTCGATCAATGTTGATCTTAACGATTTATTAAGCATAGTCCCAGGGTTAAGTCCCTGCGCCGTCAGTTCGGATAGGCGTCCGAGCTCAATGCACCGCCAATGGCCCAGTTTTCCTTGGGCACGTCTTCAAATACGATATACAGCTGCTCCGGTGGACAGCCACTGACGCGACACATCTCCCGGGTCAGGGATTCGGCCAGCTCTTTCTTTTGCGCTTTGGTGCGCCCTTCCCACATTTCCACGCGAATAATCGGCATTGGTTACTCCGTAGAATGATTAAATAGTATTGGCGAGGTTTACCAGGGTGTCACACAACACCCTGGCTCCCTGCGCCAGTTGTGAAGGTTCGGTGTACTCATCGGGGTGATGACTGATCCCTCCGCGCGAAGGCACAAAGATCATACCCGTTGGACAGTGATCGGCCAGGAACATCGCATCGTGGAAAGCCCCCGAGGGCAACTTCAGGCGGGGGATATCCAGAGCATCGGCTGCCTGATCGACTGCATCCACCACGGCAGCCGGAAAATGGACCGGCGGGTTGCTGAAGGATTCACGCACGTGGACCTCACAGGGGGCGGCAACCGATTCGGCTAGCGCGACCACCTCGTCACCCTTTTGTGCCAGCACCTCCTGATCGGGGTGGCGAAAATCGATAGTGAAACACGCCCGGTCCGCCACGGTATTGGGGGAGTTGGGCCGCAGCTCGAAGCGCCCCACGGTAAAGCGGGTGGTATCTGTGGGATCAGCAAAGTGCGCGTTCAAGGCCGACACGATACGGTGCGCGCTCTGCATGGCATCACGACGCACCGACAAGGGGGTCGAGCCCGCATGACGGGTTTCCCCCAATACCTCCACTTCGAACCAACGGCAGCCCTGAATATCCGTGACCACACCAATGCTTTTGCCCGTCTGCTCCAATACCGGCCCCTGCTCCACATGGGCCTCCACATAGGCGGCGATGGGATAGCGGACGTCTCTCGCCTCGGCATCAGCCGTCACCGCCAAGCTGCTTACCAGCGCATCACTCAACCGAATACCATCTTGATCCCGGGCCTCCAGAAACTCCTCAAGGTGGCGCAACCCGGTAAACACCATGGAGCCCATGGCACCCGGCGCAAAGCGCGAACCTTCTTCATTGCTCCAGGCCACCACTTCCAGAGGTCGCTGCAGTGACACACCCGCTTGCTGAATCGCCTCAATCGCCTCAAAGCCTGCCAGCACGCCGTAAATGCCATCGAAACGGCCCCCGGTGGGCTGGCTGTCGGCGTGGCTGCCAGTTAGCACCGGATCACCCTTGGCACCTGCCGGCTGATAGCGGAAAAACAGGTTGCCAATTGGATCGAAAAAGACCGAGAGCCCCAGCTGCTCTGCCCAGGACAACATCAATGCACGGGCACGATTGTCCTCTTCACTGAAGGCCTGGCGGTTAACCCCGCCCGCGCCAAAACCACCGATGGCGGCCATCTCCATATGGCGCTGCCACAGGCGGTTCTCATCCACATTCTTTGAAGGTAGAGAGTTTGATGCGTTCACGCCCGCCCCCCTCACTATTATCGACGACTGGTGATGGTTTTTACTTCCAGGAAGCCGGACAGGCCCCAGGGGCCCAGCTCGCGGCCGATACCTGATTGTTTGAAGCCTCCCCAGCTGGAGGCCGGCTGAATGCTCACTGAGGAGTTCTGGTAAATATGGCCGGCCTCGAGCCCTTCGATCACCTGTGTGGCGGTGTCGTCGTTTTCTGTCACCACTGTCGCTGCCAGGCCAAACTCGGTGTTGTTACCAGCCGCAATGGCTTCTTCGGTGGTCTTGAAGGTACGCACACACAGCACCGGGCCAAAGATTTCTTCCATCCACAGCTTGGAGTCTTCCGGCACATCGGTGTAGATGGTGGGCTGAACAAAGTAACCCTTGTCGAAACCTTCGGCGCGACCACCACCGGTCAACAGGTTCAAGCCCTCCTCTTTTGCCGCTTCCAGGTAACCCATCACTGTGCGGTACTGGGCTTCGGAGGTCTGGGGTCCCATTTGCGCATCACGATTGGACGGGTCGCCGATAATTTTGCGCTCAGCGATCTCTTTCAGACACTCGATCAGTTTGGGGGCAATACCCTCCTGCACCAGCAGGCGCCCGGTAGCGTTACAGCACTGACCGCAGTTGTAGAAGATGCCTTCGTCGACCAGGCGTGCCGCCAGGTCCAGGTCCGCGTCATCAAACACGATAATTGGCGACTTGCCGCCCAGCTCCAGGCCGATATTTTTCACATCCTCGGCCACTTTTTTCATGATATCGATACCAGTCGGGGTAGACCCGGTAAAGGAGATCTTGCGCAACCCCGGGTGAGAGGTCATGGCATTACCGATTTCACGGCCAGAGCCGTTGACAATATTCAGCACACCCGCAGGCAGACCCGCGGCCTCCGCGGCCGCGGCCCACTCGTTTTCAATAAAGGGGGTCACCGCTGCGGGCTTGATCACCACGGTGCAGCCGGCGGCGAGTGCCGGGCCCAACTTCCAGGAACAGATCTTCATGGGGAAGTTCCAGGGCAGAATAAAGCCCACCGGCCCCATAGGTTCAAAGCGGGTGTGCGACGCCTGTTGAGGTAACTCGTAGTCCACGGGGCTGTACTGGCGTTCGTCCAGTTGCTCGGCCACACCGGCGTAGTACTCGATCACATTGGCGGAATCGGCGATATCGTTGATCGCTTCCTGGCGAGGCTTGCCGCTGTTGGTTTGCTGAATGGCTATCAGGTCTTCCATCTTATCGCGGATGTAGGCCACCATTCTACGCATATACACGGCGCGCTCGGCTCCGCGCAGTTTGCCCCAGCTTTTGAAGGCTTTCGTGGCCGCACTGACCGCGCGGTCCACGTCGGCGGCAGAGCCTTTGGCCACCTTGGCGAATACCTCTTCGGTCGCCGGGTTGATCACGGGGGTAGACCCCACGCCCGCATCCCACTCGCCGTTGATATAGTTTTGTGTGTGGAGCTTCAGCTCGCCCATTGGAATACCTCCCGCTAAAAGTAGAAAAAGGGCTACAAGCGTCCCAAAGAGACTCAGACGCGAAATTACGATTAATTCATTAGGGGACTACTATCGGGCAAGCCAGCGACAGTAACAATGTGAATAGTTGCCAAACCATTGTGATTTGATGCCGGTGGCCTCGACAGCTGGCAGCCAACCACAGCAGATTGGCACCGGCTCACGGTGCCGCGGCCTGCTTGATGGCGCTTAACCCAACATGCCTTTCAGACCACCGTCCACGCGCAGGGTAATGCCTGTGATAAAGGAAGAAGAGGGGCAGGCCAGGAAAGCCGCTGCTTCACCAATATCTTCCGGCATCACATAACGATCGCCCAGTACCGCCATGTCTTTCATCATCTGCACGGCATCTTTCGGCTTTTCAACGGTCCCCCACTCGGCTAGCAGTTCCGCTTCCCGCTGACTGATATCAGTCCACACATTGCCTGGGCAGATAGCGTTAACGCGGATATTATACTGACCAAACTCATCAGCCATTACCCGGGTAATACCTACAGCACCGTGTTTGGTGGCGGTGTAACAACCGGTGCCCAAGAAGGCCTGAATCCCGGCAATGGAGGTGTTATTGATGATAACGCCCTCACCCATCTCTTTCATGGTGGGCAATACAGCGGCAGCAAAGTCAGACAGCGCCTTCATATTCACCTTGTAAGCGGAATCCCACAACTCATCGGTGAGGTCTTCAATTTTGCCGCCATGCAATGAGCCAGCATTGTTAACCAGGATGTCAATGCGCTCCCACTGATCCAGCACTTCATCGACGCAACGCTTGATTTCCGCCTTGTCGGTGACGTCGAAGGCGCAGCACATGGCCTCGGTACCCAAGGCCGTGATTTGCTCAACAGCCGCTTCCAGCTCCGCCGTCGAACCCACACCAAGCCCTTCGAAGTTGTAGCGGGCATCGTCGCCGGGCAGGTCTGTGATACAGACTTTGGCACCACGGATCGCCAGCGACTTGGCAATGGCCAAGCCCTGGCCGTGGGCGCGCGAGGCGCCGGTGACGATGGCGACTTTACCGTCGAGGGATTGGTATTTTTTCAGTTCTTCAAGATTCATATGGATCTCCTGTTCGTCCAGAGCTGTGCGTATTACCCGTCCATACTACGTAGTGACAGGGTTTCATTGTAGGAAGTTCACGCTCAGCTTATTCGCATTTGCGCTTACCACTCGGCCGTGATATTGCCCTATTTATTACCGTCTAGAACTTAAAGGAGGCTTCCAGGGATACCCAGCGGGGCCTCTCAAAAACCACCTGCTCACGATCCATATAAAATAGGCCCGTTACCCAAGTCCCGCTGTTGGTAAACTCCCCATTCAAGCGAAATTCCTGAGTAATCTGCTTATTGTCCTGGGCCGACCACCACCCGTTCCACCATAGCTCAGACATAGCGTATTTTTATAATTTGGAGTTTTCATTGTCATCTCTCCTTCTAGAACGACTAAGTTAGGCTGGCGTTAACTCAGCCATAAACCTAATATGACTCAAACTTCATCAATTTTCGCCGATCGCTATGCTTTGGTCAGACTACTTCCCAAATGTTTTTTCCAACTCACGCAGCGCATCTTCAGAACGATTCAGCGCGTCGTCAACGTCCTCTTCGGTGTGCGCCGCAGAGGTGCAGTAACGAGACAGCGTCAGAATGCCTCTCTCTTTCAGCAAACCACCAAAGGCACCGCCTTTGAACATGCCTTCTTTGTAATCAAGGCTGTCGGCGTAATTGATAATCTTGTCCTTGTTGGCAAAGGTGATCGACCAGGCGCCGGGGTAACCCTGCAGCAACAGGTTGGAGCCCACCTGCGTGTTGATCTCCACCAGACCGTCTTTCAGTTTGTTGCCCAGGCGCTCAATGCGCTTGAAGGCTTCGCCGTCGTCTTTCTCCAATTCCTCGATAGTGGCGATGACGGCAGCCATTGCCAGAGCGTTACCGTTGTAAGTGCCGCCCATCATCACATCGGCGTTGGTCAGGGTATCCATCACCTCTCTCTTACCCGCCAGGGCCGCAACGGGGAAACCGCCGCCCAATGCTTTGGCCAGGGTGGTGATGTCCGGAGTCACGCCGAAGTGGCCCTGCGCACCGCTCAAACCGATGCGGAAGCCGGTCAGCACCTCGTCAAAAATCAGCAGCACTCCGTGCTCGTCACACAGCTTGCGCACCCCTTCCAGGTAACCAGGTTCAGGCAGGCAACCGTGGAAGTTGGTCATCACCGGCTCCATGATAATACCGGCAATCTCGTGGCCGAACTGCTTAAACAGGTTTTCAACGGCTTCCAGATCATTCCACTCGATCATAAACATATCATCGAAGGCGTGGGCGCGACGCCCACCAGTGTTGCCCATTTCTGACAGCACGTCACCGGCGATCACTTCGGCAACCGGTACCGGATTTTCCGGGTCTTTCACAATGCCGCACAGAACGTCATCGTTGGAACCGTGATACTGACCGTGGAAACGCACAATTTTATTCTTGCCAGTGTAGGCGCGGGCCAAACGGAAAATGTTCTGGTTGGTTTCGGAACCGGACACCGCGAAACGAACCAGCTCGGCACCCGGCAGGTGCTGGCAGATTTTCTCAGCGGCGCGCCCCTGAATCTCACACACTTCCGAGTTGGACAGCTTATCCATCTGCTCGATGATGGCCTTTTTCCAGTGCTCGTTGTTGTGACCCAGAATATTCGGCCCATAACCCAGGTTGTAGTCGATATATTCGTTGCCATCCACATCCCACATACGGGCGCCCTGAGCGTGGCTCATGACGGTGGGCACAAAACCGGCGGATTTACGCCAGCCGCTTTGAATGGCGCCGGGCACATACTTGCCAATTTCGTCAGCGGCTTGGTTGGATTTGGTGTGATCAAAAGACATCGTTATTACCCCATGTAACCAGCGGAGGTGCCCAGAGAATTTGGCCATACCGTCGGTTTGTGCTCACCGCCGTTCAGCTTCAGTTTGGTTTGTGTCAGCATGCAGAGGAATTCAAAGGCCAGATAAGAAACAGCCGTTGCGGTCATGTTTTTGTTATCGTGAGCCGGTGCGTACTCCACAATATTAGCGTAGATCAGGTCCTGATTAATAAAGCCGCGACCGATCTCCTGGTACTCGCGCCAGCTCAAACCAAAGCCGTCACGGGTAGAGATACCACCACCGGACATCACCGGGTCCAGACCGTCCAAGTCACACTCAATAATGGTGGGGCCACCGGATACTCGCTCGGCCACGAAGTCACGCCAGTACTTGGCCCCCTTCTCGGCGACCATGCGTGGAGAAACCACGGCGATGCCCAGGTCATGAGCAATTTCCCAGCCGGACAGGAAACCGCCGCCGTTTTCACGGATCCCCATACACACGAAGCGCTCCGGGTCGATAATACCGCGAGCGAAAGCAGACACCAGGAAGTTGGCGTTTTCACGAGTTTCATCAGTGAGACCGCCCATGCTCTTCTCTGGCATCAGGTCACAGTGACCGTCGTAGATGATGCCGCCCACCGGGGTGCCGTCAAAGTGCCTGTTGATAATGTGTTCAATAAAGTCGTGAGAACCGTGGGCACAGCTGTGTTCACCGCCGAACTGCAGCACCAGGTTGTCCGCCATGGCGGCCTTCATCATCCACTCGCCGATATGATCCAGCTGCTGACCATAGTTCAGGCCGAAGATATCCACGTCGCCCATGTCGTGAACGCGCACCAAGTCCATCGGTGCCATATTGTATTCGTCACCGATGATGGGGATCATTTTTTTCGATTCGTTGCGCAGGTACATGGGAGCCTGGCGCATATTGCCGGTTTCGGACAGCGTACCGTAGTCAGTGCCGGCCCCCATGATAGTGATGTCGTGGTTTTCAAAATCGTGGGAGAAAGGCGCGCGGAAAAATCCCATCCAGCTCAGGTTTTGCATGGAGATCATGTTCACTTGCGCTTCCGCACAGCGCTTCAAGAATTTTTCTGCGAATTCAGGATAGTTAGCGACGAAGTCGTAGTTTTTGTTGAACTCAACATACTTCTGGCGTCTTTCTTCTGGCATCTTGGGCATCACTGAACCTCTTTCTGGATCTCTTTAACACAATCACGGCTGATACTCTGCACGCTTATCGCAGCCGCAGAGTTAAATTGCCGCAGGCATGACAAGTAGTTTGCCCCCGGGCCGGCTTGACGAGAATATCACTTCCAGCCATACTGCTATCATTTCCAGCCAGCCTGATCTGCCTATGCCATCCAGCGATAGAGACGCTTCACTCTTATGCACTTTTACTCTGCATCTGCTGGAAACCCTGCAAGAGCTGGGCTACGATCCGACCCCTTTTATGCAAAGGCACAAGCTTCGCTGGCAGCACTTGAAACAGGCATCAGCGCGGCTGCCCTGCGCGACCTATTTCGACCTGGTGGAGGATATCTTGTCGGAAACCCAGCACCCGGGGCTGGGTCTGGAAGCGGGTAAGAATATGACCCTGATTGACCAGGGTCTGCTGGGTTACACGCTCTACAGTTGTGAGAACCTGGGCAAAGCCTTTGAGCTCTACCAGAAATACGGCGACACGATGGGCCAGTCCTTTCGAGGCCTGCTTCACACTGATAACAAACACGCCTATTTCACGCAAATGCACACCGAAAGCGAGTTACAATCGCGGCCAGCGGTACTGCGCTACGAAGTGGAAATGGAGTTCAGTCTCTGGCTCAAGCTGGGCCAGGCGCTCAGCAGCCAAAATTCCTGGTGGGAAGAGATTCACCTTACCTTTCCCGAACCCAATTACAGCGATCTCTACCAGCAGCAGTTTGCCTGTCCGTTACTGTTTGAACAGCCCTACAACCAGTTTGTGTTTGCCAAAGCCCTGCTCGACAAACCCTTCGATACCTTCAACCCCACCACGGCGGATCTGCTTGAGGTCCAGTGTGCCGAGCTGTTCAAAGAGCTGTCCCACCAGGGTGGCTTTAGCGGCGAGATTCAGCACCTGCTGGCCCGTTGCGCGGGCCGCTACCCCGATATCAAGCAGGTGTGTGAGCATTTTAATATCAGCGAGAGCACCCTGCGCCGCCGACTGACCGCGGAGGGCACCTCCTACAAGCAACTGCTACTCAGTTTCCGCCTGGAGCTGGCCTGCCGCTACCTAAAGGAAACGCAACTTTCCATCACCGAAATCGCTTACCTGGTCGGTTATACCGAACCGGTCAATTTTTTTCGCGCTTTCCAACGCAAGCTCCGCACCACCCCGCAGGCTTATCGAAGCGCTGAAACCTCTGCCTGAGCCTGCAACTGGCAGTAAATCACAGTAATTTGGCGAAGCGCCACAATGCCTGGACGACGGCGAACACGCTACCATCTTCAACCATCCCATAGTACTGTCTCTGGAGAAGATGAGAATGAGTGATCAGTTCGATGTTGTTGTAATTGGCGCCGGTCCCGGCGGTTACGTGGCCGCCATTCGCGCGGCCCAGCTGGGTCTGAGTACTGCCATAATAGAAAAAGATAACGTCGGTGGCGTGTGCCTGAACTGGGGCTGCATTCCCAGCAAGAACCTGATTCAGCAGGCCGAAGACCTGCATACCGCACGCCGTCTGAAAGCGATCGGTGGCGTTCTGAGCGAAAGTGGCATCGATTACAGCAAAGCGCAGCAGAACTCCCGCAAGGTGGCCAAAACCCTCAGCGGTGGCATCAAGTTTCTGCTGCAGAAAAACAACGTCGAGCACATCACCGCCACCGCCAAGGTTACCGCCCCCAACGAGGTGACCCTGGATAGCGGCGATGTCATCAGGGGGAAAAACATCCTGGTGGCCACCGGTTCCCGCCCCATGCAGATTCCCGGTTTTGAATTCGATGAAGAGACCGTGCTGTCTTCCAAAGGCGTCCTGTCCCTGACCGGGCTCCCCAAGAGCATCGTGATTCTGGGGGCCGGCGCCATCGGCTGCGAGTTCGCCTATGTGCTGAATACCTTCGGTGTGGAAGTGACGCTGGTGGAACTGGCCGACCATGTGCTGCCCACCGAGGACTTTGAAACCTGCGAAGTACTGCAGAAAAGCTTCGGAAAGACCGGCATCAAGGTGCTGACCAAAACCCGTGCGACCGCTCTGCACAAAGGCCCCAACGGCGTACTGGTTGACATCGAAGACGAAGATGGCGACGCCGACGACCTCGTGGCCGAGAAGGCGCTGGTGGTCTTTGGCCGCGTCCCCAACACTGAAGAGATCGGCCTGCGCGAGCTGGGTGTTGAACTGGATAATCGCGGCTACGTGACGGTGGGCGACTACAACCAGACCAATGTCGAGGGTATCTACGCCATCGGTGATATCACCCGCACGCCGGCGCTGGCCCATGTGGCCTCGCGCGAAGGCGAAATCGCCGTCGAGCACATGGCCGGCCACACCCCGAAAGCCAAGCGCGTTGACCCTGACCTGGTGCCCTCCGCCGTTTACTGTGAACCGCAGGTGGCCGGTTTTGGCCTGCGCGAGGACAAGGCCGAGAAGGAAGGCATTGCGTTCAAGAAAGCCACCTTCCCGCTGCGGGCGGTGGGTAAAGCGGTTGCAGTTGGCAAGACCGAGGGCCTGGTGAAAACCCTGGTCAACCCGGAGACCAATGAGATCCTGGGGGCCCATATCGTCGGCCATAATGCCACCGAGATGATCCACCAGATTCTGCTGGCCAAGACCAATGGCCTGAAGCCCGACGCTATCACCGCCATGATTCACGCCCACCCGACCCTGTCGGAAGCGATTATGGAGCAGATGTTGGGTATTGATGGCAAGCCGATCCACATGTAACAGCGTGCAACTAATCAACGAGGCCCTGTTGACAGTGAAAAGGACCTCGTTTATTTCTGCAGCGCAGTTCTACTTTGTCACTAAACAACTAGCGATCAATGTAGCGTTTTACATACTCTAAATATGCGTGAAAAAGTTGAGAAAATAGCAACCAGACAAGGAGCCAACAAATGCAAACCCAACGCTCTATCCTGATTTCAGGCTGTATGCTGTCAGCGCTTTTCGCGCTGGGTTTTAACCTGATGCCCGCGACTCTCGCCAGTGCCGCCTCGATGCTCAACAAGTTGGCCTACTGGCCATGTCAGCCCTGGGCGGTGTGGTCATCGGCAGCGGCCTGACTTTTACCCTGACCCATAAACTCACTTGGAATGCCATCGCCGCCGTAGGTGCGCTCGTCGCCGGCACTGGCTATATCACCTCCACCCTCGCCACCGGTGAAAACCTGACCCTGTTGTTCGCGTGCTGGTTTATCGGCGGCCTCGGTGCCGGCCTGCCATATTCCATTGCCATTCAGGCATTGGCGGAAGTGGGCCACCAGGAAGAGGTGATGGGCATCAAGCTGGGCTCCGAGGTTTTCCTCGGTGCCGCCCTGCTCTACCTGTTCCCGGTGCTGTTTGTGGCGCAGTGGGGCTATCAAGGTGCCGCGATTGGTCTGGCAGCTTTTTTGCTGTTGGGCCTCACGGTGGTGAAAAACCTACCCGCGGCCCACAAGGCCCATGCAGTAGACGATCGGCCGGCAGAAAATGTACGCTTTAATGATAACCTGCCAGCGGTTTTCGCCCTGATGCTGCTGATTATTTTCTTTGCCGGTCAGTCCGGCGTCTGGGCCTTTTTGGAAATTATCGGCATTGACATTCGCGTTGAGGCGGAAGGTCGCGGTTTTGTCCTGGCGGTGACCAAAGTCCTTGGCGGCATTGCCGGTGTGACCGCGGCCATTGCCGGCTCCCGCTACGGCGTGCGCTGGCCCCACCTGCTGGGTTTTGTCACCATCACCGTTGGTTTGTACCTGATTAACAATGCCGCCGGCCAGTGGCCTTACGCCTACGGCGCCTGGTTGTGGGAATTTGGCTTTGCCCTGTCGCAATGCTATATGATGGCTGCCATCGTGGTGTTGGACCGCTCCTATCGCCTGGCCGTACTGATTCCGGCCGCATTGGGCATTGGCGCCGCCGCGGGCCCCGCTATTGCCGGCGCCCTGAAAACCGGTGACAGCTACCAGTCCATCTTTCTCTTTGCTATCGCCTGTGCGCTGCTCGCCTGCAGTGCAATTTCAGCCCTGATGTCACGCCAATGCCAGACAAGTGCTGACAGCCCGAGCACTGAAGCCGTTCGGGGCTGATATCGCAAAGCCCACAGTGCCATCTTTAAACCGATTGAGATCCGATTGTTTTTCAGGAGTCACAATGCCTAACCGCATACTTTGCTACGAACGTATCGCCGCCCTGGCCTCCGTGCCCGACTGGAAGGCTCACCAGGCATCGGAAACCATCTACCGCGAGTTTCAGTTTGCGGACAAAGACACTGCCGACCACTTTATTGAACAGGTTCGGTTGCTGGAAAAAGGCTTGAAACACCCTGCCCACAAGATTAGCCAGGAAGACGCTCGCGTGAGTATTACGTTGATGACTTCGGCCGTGGGCGGGCTCTCTGAAATGGATATGGAGATGGCACAGGCCATTGACGATCTGCTGCTCACGCATCCCGAGTACCGCCGGTAACCCAGTGCAAGTTACAAACGAACCTGAGTCACAGCTACGGCTTTTTGACAGAGTTCGACCTCACCGATGATGACGATTTCCGTTCCGTTTTTGGGTGATTCGTTATAATAGAAAACGTCAGCATTGGTTTATATTACGGACCTTTACAAGTGTACTTGATTTTCACAATAGTGATTTATCATTCATTCAATAAAATGTCCGGGTTCTACCCAAAGCGGCCCTTCATACGTCACAAAAATTCCCTTTTTCATGCGATGACGACGGTCTGCTGTACGCTTCATAGCTGCCAAAGACATCAATAACAAACTTGGTTGTGGCCAGCATTTAAGAAA
>Ga0213841_1000519_pt1 | contig 40585 bp, 45 predicted proteins | sample SWPATP23_FD_160125 | JGI IMG/M metagenome (GOLD analysis project Ga0213841, IMG submission 160125) | Coastal seawater microbial communities from Marineland, Florida, United States - SWPA TP2 #3 | ecosystem: Environmental > Aquatic > Marine > Coastal | place: USA: Florida | collected 2016-08-14 | reverse complement strand
TGCCGGAGGCTACTACTGGGTGTGCGAATCAGAAGCCAGGCCGAGCCGCTAGGTTAATTTGTTTAGTTAAAGATATCAATTTTATAGATGTAAATCGTCAAACTACCTATAAACAAAGCCATTTGAGTTATGCGTTGTTAGCCACCGTTATTCTTTTTCAATTGAACTTTATAAAATAATTCCAAATCTTCGTAACTGTCACTCGATTTGAACCAATTCAAATGTCCAATTTCTAAAAGATCTTCTCCGACAGATATAATATCAATGAAATCAGTTGTAAGTTTCCCGTCATTCAAAACAATCTCCTTTCCACTCGAAGATAAACGCCAATTTCCAGAACGTTTTATATCTCTATGTCCTTGAACTTGGTATGTATGGTCATCAAAAAATAGAAAAGTCAATTTTTTATCAGTTATAGAGTTCGAAGGTATGAGCAAAGTATCAGGTATTGAACCAGTAAAAATTGTGTCAATGTCAATTATACTATTAATTGTCCATTTAGAATTTGATAGCTTGTCTTCAAGCGATTTTCTTTTCCAATCATCAAAATTATTTTCTCTTATTAATTTAGCTGTAATAAACTTTCTGCAATTAAGGCATTCTAAATTTAGAATTGAATCGTGAGGTCTGTTCACAACTCTAAAAAAGCTATCAAATCCTTGTCCGTTTGTTATTGCAAGCACTTTAGTTCCATTTAAATTCTTGAAGTTCCATTTTTCAATCAATCTGTCATATTGGTTTGTCTTAAGATTTTTCTTAATTGCCATTCTTGAATTGGGTACCTCAAAAAAAGTAGAATCGGTCAAAATCAACTTACTGTCATATTCAGTATATTCAGGATTGTCAAATTTTAAAATCCAATTATTTCCCGATAGAGAAATTTGTTCATCGTCTTGATTTTTTAATCTAATAAGCTTAATTCTTGCTCTATCACTAAAATCCAAAATCAAGCTATCTTCATATTTGTTTACAATCTTGAGAATGATGCTATCATCTACTATAATTCTATCACTTTGTACTTGAAGATTAAAGTTCATTTCCTTATCGATATAAATGTCACCAGCTACAACCGAGTTGTCATAGAATTGTAACGTTAAACCATCATAAATCGAATTTCCAGAATCTGGAGGTATGGGATATGATCTTGTTACCAACCAAGATGTTCCATCAAAATTGTTTTTCTTACAAGAAATCAGCAAAAGTGAACTAAGAGCTAATATCGAAACGATTTTTTTCATAATGGTGGCTAACGTTCCTGTATAACGCTAGTGGCGGTTGGCGGCTGTGATTCGGAGTGAGCCATTTTGCTGATCCCTGAGCCTGTCGAAGGTGAGCAAAAGTGGGAAACCCGTAGTGCCGAAGGCTACTAATGGGTGTGCGAATCAGAAGCCAGGCCGAGCCGCTAGGTAAATTTGTTTAGTTAAAGATACCAATTTTATAGATGCAAATCGCCAAACTACCTATAAACACAGCCATTTGAGTTATGCGTTGTTACCTGCTGGCTTTTATTTCTTTCAAGTTTAAAATGGTAAATCATCGTGTTCTTCTTCCACATCTTTTGGTGGTTTTGGTAATTTTGTTTTAAAATATGACTGTAAAAAAAGTCCAACTGTTGAAACTGCATTTACCACAAAGTAAGTGTATAAAGAGTCAGTAATTAAATAGTCCTCTGTGGTTTTTCCGTGAAAATCAGTTTTTTCACTTCTCAATTTCTCTATTGACTGACTAATAGCTAACAGAGAACTGCCAATGGTTTTAATTTCTACAGGATGATTGCTGTCTAAATAATTAAATTCTTTTAGAATTATCGAAGTCAGTTTGTAAAGAGTTTCTGTTCCTTTTATTTTACTTTTTATTCTGTCGTCTTTAAGTATTTCTTTGATGATGCTTTCCAGCGCAGAATTTGCTAAACCTACAGCAAGACTCGGGTCAGATTCAATTTGCTTAAATGCTTTCGTGAAAGTATCGTAAGCGGTTTTAAAGTCAGATTTTAATTCATTTTTAAATGTTGGAATCGAAGGTATAAAATCAGGCGTGTCAACACCCATATCAATAGCAACTTTCAATAAATCACTACCTGCCATTGAGTGTAAAGTTCTTAACAAGTCAATTTCTCCATTATCCTTTTGGAAAATGTGAAAATTCTCCCAATTGTTGTTCCATTCATCACTCTCGTACCATTTGTCAACATATAAACTTACTTCTCTATAAGTTTTGTATTCCTCCCAAATAGCATCGTGAACTGATTTCACGAGTTTCATCTGGTATTTTGGGGAAATTAAGTCGTCCATTAATCTCTTATTTTTTCAAGTGGAACAACTTTTACTTCATATTTTCCTATATCTGGATTTTGAGTATGATTGCCAGAAATAATTAGATGGTCAATTTTATGTTGCATTTTTTGCCATTTTGCTTCAAAAACAGTTGGATATAAATACGGGTCGAAATCGCCTGTGAGAAATTTTAAATCTCCGTAACTATCAAAATTATCAAAACTAATCATTACTTCAACTCTTTCATTTTTTATTAGATTTTTAGCTGTTTTGATAGTTATTAGGGCGTTAAAATGAATTATCGAAACTCTATTTCGTAGATTGTGTTCTTCTACAAAATTGCTTAATTCTTGACTATTAATATATTTTTGTTCCATTCGTTTTTTTCAGCTTGCAGGTAACGTTCCTGTATAACGCTAGTGGCGGTTGGCGGCTGTGATTCAGCTGAACAGCTAAGCCAAAGGCTTAGGCTGGAAGTCACGCCAACGGCGTGACGTGCGAATCAGAAGCCAGGCCGAGCCGCTAGGTTATTTTATTTAGTTAAAGATATCAATTTTATAGATGTAAATCGCCAAACCACCTATAAACACAGCCATTTGAGTTATGCGCTGTTGGGCACAGTATGTTTTTAATACTTTTCTCTTCCAGTTAGTTTAATATCAGATAAATCAATAAGATATTTACACGCCTCATAAAAATTCCCTTTTGTGGGTGACCAAACTGTTACAACCCGATAATTAGATTTGTTGAGTCCTTCTAAAATCCATTCAGAACCATCATTACCTATTGAGCTACGACCTAATTCCATAGTCCAAAAGTTTGCTTTGTCCACAAGCTTAGAAAATTCTAACCATTCTTTTTCGGTAATTATTTTAAACTTTTCAGACTCTAAATTTCCAGGTTCATATCCACCGGCTCATGTAGTTATTTTACAGTAGAGGATATATCTATCTTTCCACTTTTCAATTCTAAAAGTCATTGGTTTGTGAAATGTTCTCAACCAAGTAAATCTATAAACTTCTTTTTTAACCTTTCTATTGAAAAGCAATGGTTCTTTCATTGCATGAAGATGCTTAGAGTACCAGTCCACAACAAATTCATCATAAGTTCCTTCTTTTACTTTCTTTTCTATCGTTATTATACTATCTGTTCGAATCCAGTCTATTTCGACTTCCGGGAAAAGATCTTTAGGAAAGTATGGCTGGTTTGAATCAAGAGGAACATTTAAACTATCAACTTTGATTGTTTTATCAATAAAATTGTCAAGAGATTGACTAAATCCGATTTCAGTCAGTAACAATGTTGCAACTCCAATTATTAATATTTTTCCCAAAGTATTTTTCATATTGTGCCCAACGTTCCTGTATATAATGCGGCGCGGTGTGCGGCGAGATTCGGATAAACAAAATTTGCGGAGCAAATGTTGGCAGCAGCGAAGCTGCGTGCGAATCAGAAGCATAGGAGCGCCGAATGATAAATTATTCAGTTATCTAAATTAGTATTTTTTGTGAGAAGTATGCGGCCTGGCAGATCTAGCGCTGCATTATATGCGTTGTTGTAAACTGTGCTTTTTATTTTTTCGCCATTAATTTTCCATAAAATTTTTCCTGTTCAGCCTCATTCTTTGCATTGTCAAATAAGTCAAAAAGACCAAACCAATATAGTCTCTCATTCATAGTCATTCCGCCAATTCCATCAATTGCCGAGTTTCTAAATTCAGTCCACATTCCGTAAACCTTGTTAAAGTCAGTTCGCTTTTCAATCCAAGTATTGCCAAGAAATCGTTCAACATTATCTCTTAATTCAACAGCATTTCTTTCATCTGTTTTCCATTCCTGAATATTGTCGGCTAATTTTTGAACTATTTCTTCTTTGGAAATTTTCCGAATATTTTTTGTCAGTTCGTCCAAATTCATTTTTCGAGATTCAGTTTAGGCATTGTTTACAACGTTCCTGTATAACGCTAGTGGCGGTTGGCGGCTGTGATCCGGAGTGATTCATTTTGCTGGTCCCTGAGCCTGTCGAAGGTGAGCAAAAGTGGGAAACCCGTAGTGCCGGAGGCTACTACTGGGTGTGCGAATCAGAAGCCAGGCAAAGCCGCTAGGTTATTTTGTTTAGTTAAAGATATCATTTTTATAGATGTAAATCGTCTAGTTAGCTGTAAACGCAGCCATTTGAGTTATGCGATGTTAGGTAACGTTTTTTCTTTCCACAATTAATTGCTTCGCTGCTTCTCTTGCTTCAGATACTCTTGAACTATCTTGAGAAATATATTCGAGCTCTGAAAGAGATTTGTCATAGAACCGATTCTTTAAATATTCAATTCTAGTAAAATGATCTGGTAATGGTGGCCTTTTCTTAAGATCAAAATTATCAACGAATTCGGACTTTTTTTGATTAGAACTTTCCCTTAGGCGGATTTGATAATAAAATAGAATTGTGATGATGATTAAAGCAAGTATGGCTATTCCTATCGAAATTAATGAATTCTCTATTCCAAACCATTTTGTTCGACCCTTTGCAATGATCATGAAGATTGCAACTGCACTCCCACCAAATACTCCTAAAGTCAATCTGTTAACCTCTAAAACCGTATTACAGGAACTACATAACACCCGATTGGAATGTCTTGATAACGATACTATTTTATAAAGTGAAAGCCTGCTTTTACATTTAGGACATTGCGCCATGGTTGTTTAAAATGTTACCTAACGCCCACGTCTATAACCTCGGCGGGAACTGGGTGGCTGATTCGGCGCGAGACATTTTGCGAAGCAAAAGTGGGAAACCCGTAGTGCCGAAGGCTACCACTGGGTGTGCGAATCAGACGTGCCCTGGAGCCGCCATTAGCGAAATAGTCCGAGGAGCTATTAATTTTCTTAAAAGTAGGGGAGTTTTATTTTTTAGCCAAATTTCCCGCTGGGTTATAGGCGATGTTGTGCTTAGTATTTATTTGATCGTTCTTTTTAGTCTAACTACAGAATTTATTTTTGGTTCTTTTCTGTTTAAAACAGTACTTATGTATTTAGGGTCCATTGTAACGGTTAGTTCTAAGTACGGGTGTAAACATTCGATAAGTACTTTTCGTTCATCATACCCATGAAGCAGTAATATGTTTTCTGTTTCCATAACCTCACAATAGCTTTCATTTTTCTCTAGTTTGTAATCCAAATTCGTTCTGGTTTGATTTTTCGTTATGAATTCAGAGTCGTAACCATATATCTCTATTTTAGATATTTTGATAATGTCCTTCCCAGCGAAAATAATACTAGCATTATTGGCTTCATTTCTTGATTTGTACAAATCTATTTGAAGCGTGATGAAATCTTCAAGTGAAGGAGATTCGTCGAAACTATAATTTAATTTTATTCGGTTTGAATTTTCCCAATTTCCGATATCAATCCAATTATTAAAACGATAGATTCGATTCGAAGACGGATAAACTGTGATTGAATTCGATCCTAAAACACTTAAATTTTTGTCAATTAATGATGATAAGTTCTCAACTTCTTTATTTGATAGTATATGTTTAAGTTCTATTTTTTTCATCAAATATTAAGCACAACGGTCCTGTATATAATGCGGCGCGGTGTGCGGCGAGATTCGTACGAACAAAATTTGCGGAGCAAATGTTGGCAGTCACGCCAACGGCGTGACGTGTGAATCGGAAGCATTGGAGCGCCGGATGATATATCATTCAGTTATCTAAATTAGTATTTTTTGTGAGAAGTACGCGGTATGGCAGATCTAGCGCTGCATTATATGCGATGTTAGCTACCGTATTTTTTTAGTTTTTCTTTTAATTCAATTTCGCTAATCGGTTTCACTTCAATAAATTCTTCTTCATTTTCTCCAATTACTATAACTTTCTCGCCAAAGGTAAGTCCGCTATTATCAAATCCAATTGATATGATTATTGCTTTTTCTCCTTTAGGTAGTTTGTTGTAACCATCTTCATTTTTCGTAAACCAATATTCATTTGTTGATTTTTCTATTCCACTTAAAATGACATTTCTTTCTTCTAAAATCAGACTTGTCAAATTTGACTTTGTTGAAGTCTTTACAGCTAATTTAGTTGGACTTGCTTTTGGGTCTTCGTAAAAGAAATCTACATTAATCCATCCAAAATTTATTGCGTCGTAGGTTATAAGAACATTATTCAGTTCCTTGAGTTTTGTTGTGTCAATTATTCGGCTTGTGTCAATTTTAGTAAGCTTTTGAGATGCGAATTTTTTATAAAGTTCAATTTTCCAACGCCCATGTTCTTTTGCATCTTTTAATATTGACTCGTGAGCTTCTTTTTGCATTTTAGTTCTTGGACCACCATTTGGTCCTGGTGGAATATTGTTTAAATGGTAATTAACTCTTTCTGTTGAATCTTTGATAAAATATTGAACAGTTAACTCATCAATTTCCCAAAGATTTTTGTCAAGATTATTTATATAAATATTTAAAACTTCTTTCCAACAAGTAGTGCTAAATCTATCTGAAAATTCTTTTGTTGCCAAAAGTGTATTTTCAAAATCGGTAATATTCCCAAAATAGTTGTAATAAGCGTATTTTAACGTATCTGTAGTAATTCCATAATATTCAGAACATTCGGTCGGAAATCGATTTTTACTTATAAATTTTATTGGATAAGGCGTTAAAGATTTCGAAGGCTCTTCTATTTTGTCCCAATTGATTAAACCACTTTCTTCTCTGTTACCCAAAAATATTTTTGCGTTTTCCTTAATTCCTTTTTGAGGGATTTGTAATCTTATAGATTTCCCAGTTGTTATTTTAAATTCATTCCCGTTTTCATCATTAGCAGATAGAAAAACCATTCCTAACGATTCAAGAATTTTATCGTTATGCATTGTTTGCAAATTAGAAGCGATAAAGTCCGATTTAGTGAAATTTTCTTTAATTTCTATGAAAACGTTTTTAGAAACAACATTACCATTTTGGTCAACAATTGAATTTTCTGGAATAATTAGAATTGTTCCACTTTTGCCAACTACTGTATTCGGTTGAGATGGATTAATTTCAAATACTTGGCTTTTATTGATGGATTCTAAAGCACTTATTAATTCAGTCGGAATGTTCCCGAATTCTTGATTTATTTCTTTTTCTTTTGCGCAACTTAAGACTGTGCAAAATATCAATAAGAAAAGAATTTTATTCATATGTTCGGATGTTCGTTTATATGGTAGCTAACGTTCCTGTATAACGCTAGTGGCGGTTGGCGGCTAAGATCCGGAGTGATTCATTTTGCTGGTCCCTGAGCCTGTCGAAGGTGAGCAAAAGTGGGAAACCCGTAGTGCCGAAGGCTACTACTGGGTGTGCGAATCAGAAGCCAGGCCGAGCCGCTAGGTTAATTTGTTTAGTTAAAGATATCATTTTTATAGATGTAAATCGCCAAACTACCTATAAACACAGCCATTTGCGGTATGCGCTGTTGTATGCAGTTTTTATTTCACTTTTTTAAAGGTTGAATTACATTTGTCATATACATAATCTTCCTTTGTGTCTTTTAATTTAAACGTCATTTCACATACCGAATTATTTCTTGTTTCAAATCCAACTTGCCTGTAAACCAATCCATTCAAGTATGTCCGATTTAACATATAATGGCTAAATTCAGAACTTTGTTTATGTTCTACAATTTCTAAATTTTCATATTGTAGAATAGGTGCATTTGTATAAGGTTTGTTGTAATCTCCACCTCCCCAACCAGCAGCAAACGAAATGACAAAATTCCAAAAAAAGTTTATCGCAACTGCAAATACTCCAACTAAGATAGAAGTCAGTTTAAAGTACTTTTTGTTCGTAATAATCAAAATTCCGACAGCGATCGACGAGATAAATATTGGTGTTAAGAAATAGTCGTAAACCCAAACATTTGCTCTCAAATCAGTTAGAAATATTGGAAAAGAAATTGCCGCTAAAACTGCAAAAAATCCAATCATAACTATCCGTAAATTCCGCCAGTTGGTAAATCTTGAAAGCAGGTAAATCAGAATGATTACTATTAAGGGTAGAAATATGTTCAGATAATATGTCAATTTAGTTTTTTATCTACGAATTGGAAAGTCATGTCAAATTGCATACAACGTTCCTGTATATAATGCGGCGCGGTGTGCGGCGAGATTCGGACGAACAAAATTTGCGGAGCAAATGTTGGCAGCAGCGAAGCTGCGTGCGAATCGGAAGCATAGGTGCGCCGGATGATATACTATTCAATTATCTAAATTAGTATTTTTTGTGAGAAGTTTTCGGTTTGATAAATCTAGCGCTGCATTATATGCGTTGTTGGCGATTGTTTGTATCCTCACGTTTTAATCTTTCATTGAGAATTTTCATCGGTAAAGGGTGATCAAAATGTAGTTTAGCCAGCCGACGTTTACCGGTACGTTTATCAGCTACAGCGATTGCGTTTATCACTGGGCTCGAATGATTTAAAGCGTTATCAATAGATAAATTTAGGTAATCGAACATTTGAATGTAAAGATCCCATTTTGAAAATTCGCCTTTTTCAACTAGTAATCCATCAGTTCGGTCCTCATTTTTCGTAGCGGAATGAGTCTTGTATAATCGATCAACTGTAGATTCATGATAATTTGCAGCATTTTTATTCCATGATTCAAAATCACAAAAATTTGCTATTTCTATTTTATCGAGTGTAAACCATACTCGTCCCTCTTTGTCATAATCATTATAAACTGCTGCGAATATTTCAAGATTACCTTTTAATGAATCGGCAAAATTTTGTTCAATTCTTTGTTTTAATTTACTCCATCTCATTTTGTATTCAAATTATCGCCAACGGTATTGTATATGACGCGGCGCGGTGTACGGCGAGATTCGGACGAACAAAATTTGCGGAGCAAATGTTGGCAGCAGCGAAGCTGCGTGCGAATCGGAAGCATCGGAGCGCCGGATGCTATGTTTTTCAGATATCTAAGTTAGTATATTTTGTGTGAAGTTTTCGGTTTGACGTATCTAGCGCTGCGTTATATACGTTGTTGTGCATAGTGCTTTATATTTGATTAATTTATGAGGCAACCATTTGTCGCTCAATTTTTTCTTTCAATTTGTAAATAAACCCTAATACTAGGATTGCAATAATATTCACAGTCATAAAGATTTGCCCGCTTTTTGAGGCGAACGCTAATTCGATTGTCGAAAAATCAAAACCAAATCCAACTATTGTATCTTCTGTTAGATCTAGAGTTAACCCACCAAAGAATCCACTAACAAACTTGAATTGATATCCAGCAGCACCAATCCCAATAATTTGCAATGCGTTGTTATAGATTGAATATTTTAGACCCTTTAATAATCGGTGTGTAATTAATAAGTAACCGCAAAATGCAGAATAGGCAAAGAGCAATATTCCGAAAATCAAAATTAGTACCTTACCGATAGGATATGAGCTGATATCGCCGATCATAAAAAGTATCAAGACCGCACCATAAGCTCCACCAGCAATTTGATATGATCCTAAAAGGAACAGTTTATTGTCGTCGTTTCTATTTAACTGATGGTGTTTTTCCAATCTTTTGAGATTTGGTCATTTACTGGCATTATGCACAACTCGTTATATGTTCTTATTTATACGTGATATACGGTCACACCATCAGGTTAAAAACGGTTTTGTATGCTCGATATACGGTAAAGGTTCATTACCCTTAAAACTATCTAACGGACTCTGTATAGCCTGTAAATCCCTTCTAGTTACATGGGTGTACACCATCGTTGTCTCCGGCCTACTATGCCCCAACAACTCCTGTATATACCTCAAATCCGTTCCATGCTCCAGTAAATGCGTGGCAAAACTATGCCGTAACGTGTGAGGCGTTACCCGTTTAGTTATACCCGCCAATTTACAACTTTGTTTTAAAAATACCCTAATAGTACTAGGACTGTATTGGCCTCCCTTCGGATTCTCAACTAAATACTTTACGGGTTTATAAGTTGCATAATAATTCTTCAGCAATGGAAAACAACTTTCAGCAATGACTGTATAGCGCTCTTTACGGCCCTTCGCATTCTTTATGTGCAATTGCTTCCTATTAAAGTCAAAACAACTTAATTCCAGGTTTATTAATTCCCCTATTCTCAGGCCCGATCCATATAACATGGCCAAAGCCGTCCTATGCTTAAGATTCTTCGTGGCCTGTAATAAAGCGATAATCTCGTCCTTACTTAAAACTACTGGTAAGTTCCTGTCTCGTGTAGGCATATTGATCTTCTCCATATCAATGGAACATAAAGGATAAAAGTGTGTGAAAAGTTTTAACGCACTCACCAGCTGCCTATGCGTGCTTATCGAATAATTTAACTTGTCCACCGCCCATTGAATATATAATCTTACATCATCCTCGTTTAGTGTGTTAACATCCTTGTCTTTACTAAAACGCAAGAAATCCTGAATAAAGTTGGCATAAACTTTTACCGTACTTTTACTATACCGCCGCCCTTTTAAAAAATCAACATATTCGGTGTGAACTTCTACCTTTTGTTTATTCAAAACTCCAAGGGAAACAATATTTCCCTTCCTTTTACGAAGATTGTTAACCTTCCTAATTTTATGATAGATGATCCCTCCTTCTTTTAAATAATTGGTAAACTCGATTAATCTGGCCTCCTTGTAGAAGAAGTAGAAGCATCGGAGCGATTTAGACCAGTAAACGCCGGGAAACCGCTTGAGGTACTCTTTTAATTCATAACTGTAAGTAAATCGTAAGGCAATACAACGGCTCCCCTTGTGGAAAATAGGCTCTAATGTAACTTTCATTAGATAGATTTTGTGGGGAGCGACTTAAATTTAATAAAAAATAGGATAACTCCTACAGAAATTGTACGAAAACAGGGATGCACCATTCACTCTTAAAATAGGTTAGCGGGTAGTTTCGTCTCGAACAATTTCCATACAGATCGAGAATGATACCTTGTCAATTTTAGTTAAATATTTCAACTTTATAAATCCAAAATGTTCTTCTCCCTATTTTCTTTTGGTGAGTTGCCGTATTGCTACTAAGTGTGCGAACAAAACTAACGGAACTATTACAGACGGTAATAAATTGAACGGGAAATACAACACGGCTATGTTGGGCTGTTCAAATGCCAATTTCTGAAAAGGTGATGGAAAGGCAAAAACGGCAGTTATCACAACATTTAAAAGGAGTAAGAGACATATGATGTTCCACAGCAGTAATAGTTTTTTGTTTTGTTTAATGGATCTGTAAGCAAAATAAGCCACAACCGGAGCAGTAACGCCCGAAAACAAATCAAAATTTGTCCCTTCAAAAGTCATATAAACAGATACAACTCCTTGATAAAAAAGTAATACTAGTACGATCTCTACTGGTATGCGAATACTGTGGAAATATGTCAGGGTTTTCAGGTTAATCTGGTCAATAAATATCCTTCCTTTAGCTGTCAAAAAGGTTATTCCAATCATTATTAAAGTGGGAAAAACACCAAACAGCATTATCCTTGGAGGTATAACTTCAGTGTATTGGTAAATTCCACTAAGTCCAAGAAATGTTTGTATTAATGTCCAACAGATCGCAACTATTAGAAAGGTTTTGGATTTTGATGCGTAGTAGAACCAAACTATAGTTCCTATTAATGTCAGTCCAAACAGAAGACTAATATATATTGGTAAATCTTCCATGGTCGATATGGTTTTTATTTAATTTTCACTTATATGCCGTGTAATAGGTAATAACCCAACGCAACACGGCCGTTTTCTTCTTACAACCAATAAATACCCTCCCCCACTATCAACTTCAGCCTTCTTTATCGATCGGGTAAAGCATTAAATTCCTCCCGCTTGGTTTGCATCCAATGTTGCATGGCCTTAGAATCCGAATTTTCCATCAATGCCCGCATCTTATTCATGGCTTCCAGATGAGCCGCATCTTTCTTCCTAAACATCTCCATGCCGTGCTGCTTGCTTTGTTCAGATATTTCTTCAAATGTATCGGCATGAAATTCCTTATCACAGGCTCCGCCCAGCTGTCTGCAAGTCATTGTTTTCATAATATGCTGTTTTTAATACGCTATCGAAGACTTTAACTTTCCCGGGATTGCTTTACTTATTTCATTCGGCCAGCATAGCTCCCTTCTGTCATTCTCACCTCCCTCCAAAGTGTAGACTTCTGGCAACCTCCCCACATTTCCGAAGAAAAACCTTTAAAACTTACCTTCGTAATGAATTGAAAAATCGCCGCCTTTTCTATCCGTCACCGGTGTAAATTGCAGGTCCAGTTCTATGTTCATCCCGTTCTTAATGGCTAGCTGGATCTCTTCGGCTACCTTCTTTAGATCTTTATCAAAATAGTGTAAGGTAGGCGTATTAGAAAAAGCCCTGGGCCGTCGGCTTGGCGATTTTACCGCAACGGCCTTGTACCCGTGATAGTTCAAAAAATTCTTCATCAGGTTCTTGGCCTCCTCGTCGAGCGGGCGCCACGAATTAACCCGTATGGTATATTGGGAGTTTTCTTTTAATTTCCTGGGATCCTGGTAATCGTAGCCAATTTCCAACGCCTCGTCCTTCCACTTATATCCCATATAAAAGGGTAATACTTTTTCGATCTTCACTCCCTTAGACCTTAGTTTCTCCAAAACTTCCTTCTTGCGTTCGGGTTTTACCTTGTTGCCATAATACAGAGTATTAGACCGAGCACCCAGGTTGGTAGTGGGTTCTTTAATATTAAGTTTATAGCCCTTCGGATTCAACTCGCGTATGGCTTTTACGATCGCATCCCCGTCTGCTCGTCGCTGGTAGTAACGCACTATGGTGCTGTCTGATGAAAAGCCGTCTATGGCGATCATCTTGTTTTCCAGGTCCTTGATGATCTTAAGTACTTCTTTATCATTGGTAGAGGATTTCAATGTATCCAGTAAATTCCTAATCTGCATGGTTTCTTCATTGATCTCTCGCTTTTTAATACTGTCGTTCTTCTTTATAGAATCCAGCTTATTCACAACCATATCCTTTTGCTCAACCTCCTTCCGGGTGTCGGCCACAACCACGGTTTCCCTGCTATAGGCCCATAATATCAAGGCAAATATGAGCAATGTAAGTCCCAGTGCGATCACATAGTAGATCTTCGACCTACGATCCTCGGTTTCTATATCTTTTATTTTTTTCTGAAAATCACTCATAGTAACCTATATCGTTATTATTCGTTCAAATTCGTCGTTCAGGTTGTCTATATCACCATCGGTGATGGAAGCCAACGCCCGAAGGAATCGCTTTCGTTTTAATTTGAACAATGTTAGCAACTCGATCCTCTTTTTATTCTTTTCTATCTCCTTAAACGGCAAGGCTATCAATCCCGAAGGGAGCAGTCCCCCCAGGGCTGTCAAGGTTTCCTTGCTAATAAAATAAGTGCCCACCGAAATACCAATGGCAACCACTACACACACCACGATAAGCCGCTTGTAGAACCGCACCTTATCGGCTCGTTGTTTTTGTACGAGGTCGATCTCTTCCTGACTCACAAGCTTCTCTTCTATTCCGCCACTACTTACCACCTCGGGACCCGTGGTAACCGGTCCCTCTGGGGGTATTTTATCCGAATTATCCAAAAATCTCGGGATCAGCTCATCGTCGAAATCGCGCAGCGAGATCATATCCAGCGCCACCTTAAAAGAGTCTTTTATCGACTTCCCGTTAAAAAGGGCATTGTAAAAACTGGTGGAAAACAATATGGCCGTATCGTTTGGGATCTCTTCCCGCATCCCAATAACGTAAGGGATGTCGTCACTTATTTCTTCGATGTGCGCCAGGCTATGGCACGAATTGAGGAATAGACATTCTATATGGTTCAGGAAGTTTGCAAGTAAATTGGATAGCTTGGCGATAGAGATCTCTTCTTTGTAGCCGTCCTCCCCTTCTATGAACAGCTTCTCATCGCTGCTTCCATGGCCGGAGATATGTAAAATATTCGGACTTAAAGAAAGTAAGTAGTTTAGCAGGGCTTTGGTGGTAACCGCTCCCCTGGTCTCGAAAACAAAGTTGTTTCTGTGTTCACATCGTTCCAGCACCTCCCTAATACTGTTCTCCTCGTTCTCCAGCCGCAGGTCTGCCGTATCGATAGGATTTGCCTTTATAAACAATATCTTCTTCACGCTCTATTGGTTTACAGTTTTATATTTATGCTGTTTGGTGCTAATTCTATTTCCCCGTCCGAACGTACATTAACGTCCTTAAGGATCAACCGCTCCGGTCGCTCATCTGTGTAGGCTTCTTCGGCCGGAGCAAATACCAGCTCGCCAAGTTTTTCTATCAACCCTACACTTACCTGGTAGGTTTCCGCATCTTTAAAATTGAGAAAGGCATCCTTTTGTACAACTTCCGGGCCCCCGCGTACCGTGGGTTTTACAATACGTCGCTTTTTCAATAGTCCTAACTGACTCGTTAAGAAAGCCGTCCTGTGCAATACATCATCCTTTAAGTAATATACCACTTTCCAAAACAAATACGGCAATTGTATGGTGCTTCCCTTTACTTCGGTGACAAACTCGGGGTCGTGGTCCTGGAAAACGGGCCCGGTGAACAGGATGATCTTCCGCTGGCCTTCCACCACTTCCTGGTGCAGGATATAATCCTCGATCTTCCGCCATATTCCCCTGTTTAATCGATCTACCTGTGGCATGGCATTGGTGAAGTAAAAAGTAGACTCGGCTGCATCTCTCGCTTTCTCATCGGTATCTCCCCATTGTACGTCCTCCCGCTTGGTGAGATGGCCCTTGTCGAAATCACTTTTTTTAGCCGAATACAACTCGCTGCCCAACTGAAATTCTCCCGGAATCCGTTTGTCTTTTTTCCAGGCATCTCCGCCGCCTCCAAATAGTTCCTTTCTGGTGATCTTCTTAAAGAGATTACCATCAATATTGGCGGCCGTATAATACGGGAAAAAACGTAGTGGGTTGTGTAAAAGACTGTAATTGGTATAATCAAGGAAGAAATCTTCCAGCTGCAGGCCTGCTTCACAAAAGCCATCCTGCTCCCGTTTAGAAATGGAGGGGGGTGCTACTTCTGCAACTTCCAAAAAATGAGTAACGTACGACATTCGGTTGTAAAATGATCCGTCTTTAATGGGGGAAGTGCTATCTCAGCTTTTATAAAGATATGTTATTTTTTTATATCTGTGTGAAAATGTGAAAGTTAGTTCATTCATCCTAAGATAGGGACAGTACACTGTCTTTATGGACCCGATAGCCATAATTTAGACTCAGCTCATGCGCTGGTAGTTGTTCAGCAAAAGGAAAATGGTTTCTGAAGGTCTTGAGCGGAAATAGGGAAATGTTTATTTCAATACCCGTACCAGCTGGTCGATGTCTACCTGCTGTTGCTCCCCGCTCTTCATATTTTTAAGGGTGTAGGTCCCGGATTCCATTTCGCTCACCCCGGTAAGCACCACATAAGGGATGTCGCGTTTGTCGGCATAACTCATTTGCTTGCCCATTTTTGCAGGATCCGGATACATGTCGACAGAGATTCCCTCATCGCGTAATGCACTCACGGCTCGCATGGCATACCTGGCTTCGGCTTCGCCGAAATTCACAAACAAAGCCCTGGTTCCTTCCAGGACGGTTTTAGGGAACAGCCCTAATTCTTCCATCACGAGATAGATACGGTCCAATCCGAATGAAATTCCTACCCCGCTAATGTCTTTGAGTCCGAAAATACCGGTAAGGTCGTCATAGCGGCCGCCGCCACCTATACTTCCCATCTTTACCTCTTCCGGGGCCGATACTTCAAAAATTGCTCCCGTGTAATAATTAAGTCCGCGGGCCAGGGTAACGTCTATTTCGAGGGTAGCCGATTTCAATTCGAGTTCGGCTATGGTTTCAACTATGAATTCCATTTCGTCTATCCCTTGCAGCCCGGTTTCGGAAGTAGCCAGCAACTCTCTCAGGGTTTTTATTTTTTCTGAAACCGTCCCGGTTATATGGAACAAGGGTTCGAGCTTAGCGATAGCAGCTTCAGAAATACCCTTTTCACGCATCTCAGTTTTTACCTTCTCCTCTCCTATCTTATCCAGTTTATCCAGAGCAACGGTAAAATCAATTAGTTTATCCTCCGCCCCGATCACTTCGGCGATCCCTGAAAGCAACTTGCGGTTGTTCATTTTAATCACCGTATTCCGAAGGTTTAAATGGGTAAAGACCGAATCGTAAAGCTGCACGAATTCCACTTCCTGCCACAGCGACCTGCTCCCTACAACATCGGCATCGCATTGATAAAACTCTCTGAAACGCCCTTTCTGTGGCCGGTCTGCCCGCCAAACGGGTTGTATCTGGTAACGTTTAAAGGGAAAGGTGATCTCGTTCTGGTGCTGCACCACATAACGTGCAAATGGAACAGTTAGGTCGTAGCGCAAGGCTTTTTCGGAGATCTGCCCGGTTAGCGCAGCACTGTCTTGTGCTTTCAGTGCATCAGTATCTGCTTTTCTCAGGTAATCTCCGCTGTTCAGTATCTTAAAAATGAGTCGGTCTCCTTCTTCTCCGTACTTTCCCATCAGCGTTTCACTGTTCTCGAAAGAAGGGGTTTCTATAGGTTGAAAGCCAAATCGTTCGAAATCCCTCTGTATCACATCGATGATATAGTTGCGTTTTACAACTTCACTCGGACTAAAATCGCGGGTTCCTTTCGGTATGGAGGGTTTGGTAGACACAGACGGCTATGTTATATGTTATGTGTGATGGTAAATTGGCAATAACTGCTGCAAATATCTTAAAATTAATGGTAACTTTATAAGCGGTTTTTAGTCTAATTACAAACCACAACAGCAAAAGCATGTTTTCACTCTTCAGGGAAAATGTAAGGATCGCTCTCGATTCTATTAAGAGTCAGCTACTTCGAACCATTCTCACCATTATAATCATTGGTATAGGTATCTGGGCCCTGGTGGGGATACTAAGCGCTGTGAAAGCACTGGAGAATACCATTTCCAGCGATTTTGCCTCTATGGGAGCCAATACCTTTAATATTCAGCGATACGAATTTGGGGTGACGGTACAACGTGGAAACCAAGGGGAAACCCAGAAGATAAATCCCATCATTAGTTATAATGATACTAAAGAATTTGTAGACAGATATAGTTTCCCCTATGCACAAACCTCAATTTCCTTTCGTGGAACAGGTTCGGCAGAAATAAAATATGGTAACGAAAAGACCGATCCGGATATCCAGGTCTACGGCGTAAATGAACACTACCTGGAAAACACCGGCACCGAAGTAGCCAGGGGACGTGCGTTTACATTCTTCGATATTGAAAACAATAATAAGGTGTGCCTCATTGGTTCCGATTTTGAAAAAGGGCTGTTTAAGAACGATGACCCTATCAATAAGACCGTGAGCATTCGCGGGGTGAAATTCAAGGTCATCGGGATATTGGAATCTAAAGGATCTACCTTTGGTAATAATCAGGACCTGAAAGTTCTCATCCCTATTAAAATAGCGCGTAGCATCTTCACCCAGCCTAATATCAACTATACCATAAGTGTTAAGGTAGACGATAAGGCTATGATGGCCGGGGCGCAAGACGATGCCATTGTTACCTTCAGAAATATTCGCGGACTCAACCCTATTGAAGAGAATAACTTTGGTATAGAGCGTAGCGACGACCTTATTAACCGTATCACACAGATCACAGGGGTACTTTCTTTAGCAGCCTGGATCATTAGTTTTATAACCATCTTAGGTTCTTCCATCGCCTTAATGAATATCATGCTGGTGTCTGTAACCGAACGTACTAGGGAGATAGGAGTACGAAAGGCCATGGGCGCTAAAAGAGGAACCATTGCCACCCAGTTTTTTATGGAAACCATAGTGATAGGGCAATTAGGAAGTATCCTGGGTATTATCTTAGGCCTGGGCACAGGACTGGCGTTTGCGGCTATATTCGACTTTAAATTCTCGCCGCCCTGGATGGCTATGATTGGGGCCACCATCATCTCCTTTGGCACCGCCCTGCTCGCAGGACTATATCCTGCTACCAAAGCTGCTCGCCTCGACCCTATTGAAAGTCTTCGGTACGAATAAGTGAATTGAGGTGTTAAAATGACATTTGGGAGAATGTAGTTGTAAAGAGAACCACTTTTATTCTTCCTCCGAATTCAGTACTTCTTCAAAATACCGGTACCACTCACCCTTGCTAATATTGCTGCCCATCATGATGAGTTTGAAGATCTCGGCCTCTTTATCCTCGGTAAAGGCGCGGCTTGCTTCGTAGAAATCTATTTCATCATTCAGGAAGTTCTTCAGCAGCCACTGAAAGCCTTCGTTGGTAGTGATATCACGTGAGGGATCATTCACCTTAATGCCGATAAGCTTCATTTCGGTGGGTTCTATCTTAAACAGGAATAATTGCTGAGCATCGATCTTTTCGAGATATTCGGCATTGCGCAGTACACCCTCCCACACCAGATCGCTAAAAACGTCGAGTTCCTCTTCGGCCACCTGGGGTTTGTCCTTCTTGAGTTGCTCCCATTCGTCTGCCGTGATAGACTGCGTAGCGAGAAAACGTGCAAATTCTTCGTGCAGTTCTTCCAGTTGTTCTTTTGTTAGCCTTATGTATTTCATAAAAAAAAATGCGCTCCTGTATGGAGCGCAAATTTAATGTTTAACCATCGATGATCAACTAAATGATCACCTATTTGTTATTTTGCTTCTGCTACTACGTCGAATGAGAAGTTGGAAACAACATCCCTGTGAAAACGAATAGAAGCCTCGTAGTTACCGGTTCTTTTAATTGAACCCCCGGCAATGGAGATATATTTCTTTTCGATGGTCACGCCTTCTTTTTCAAGAGCTTCTGCAAGATCGGCATTGGTTACAGATCCGAAGAGTTTATCCCCTTCTCCTGCCTTAGCAGCGATCTTTAATTCAATGTCGTTTAATTTGTCTGCCTCCTTTTGTGCGTCTTCAATAACTTTTTGCTCTTTAAAAGCACGTTGTTTTAAAGTCTCTGCCAATACTTTCTTTGCAGAAGGCGTCGCCAGAACCGCATATCCCTGAGGGATAAGGTAATTTCTTCCGTATCCGTTCTTTACTGTAACCAGGTCATCAGTAAATCCAAGATTCTCTACGTCTTTTTTAAGTATAAGTTCCATAATCCTGTCTGCTTTTTATTTTAATAAATCGGCCACATACGGCATTAAGGCCAGGTGACGCGCTCTTTTTACAGCCACGGCAACCTTACGCTGATACTTTAGCGAAGTTCCTGTTAGCCTGCGAGGTAAGATCTTACCTTGCTCGTTCACAAATTTCAGAAGGAAATCAGGATCTTTGTAATCTACATACTTGATACCCGACTTTTTAAAGCGACAATACTTCTTCGCTTTAGTGGTCTCTATATTAAGGGGAGTAAGATATCTTATCTCTCCGTCTTTTTTTCCTTTAGCTTGTTGTTGTAATGTAGCCATAATTATGCGTTTTGCTTGTTACGGGTTCTTCTTTTCTCAGCCCATGCGATGGCATGTTTATCAAGCTTTACGGTTAAGTAACGCATGATACGCTCGTCTCTACGGAATGCTAGTTCCATTTCGTTGATGGCATCGCCTTCAACAGTGTACTCGAACAAGTGGTAAAAACCACTTTTCTTGTGTTGGATCGGGTAGGCCAGCTTTTTCAGCCCCCAATCTTCTTTCGATATCATCTTAGCACCTCTAGAAACAAGAATATCTTCGTATTTCTTAACTGTTTCCTTTATCTGCTCTTCAGATAAAACGGGATTTAAGATGAAAACAGTTTCATAATGATTCATAAATAGTACTTTATGTGTTTACTACTCTCAGCGCTTTGCCAAGAGCGTGCAAAAATACTATTTTATTTATAATTATCAAAGATTGAAGGGATTATCTACACAGGTGAAAAAGCAAAGATTTTTCTTACAGAAAATGATGAAACGGACAATATTAACGACAAAAGTTAAAAAAACTTGCAGTTCATCGATTTTTTAGTTATCATTGCCTTAAAGAAAACAGTGTTACAGTGGACAAACCAATCCTAAAGTGTGCAATTGTTGATGATTCTACTTTGCAACGACTATCCATCGTTAAGCTCATAGAGAATCATCCGTCGTTAGACCTTGTAGCCGAGTACAATAACGCCATTGAGGCGAAAATGGGGCTTGCTACAACTAATATCGACCTTATCTTTTTAGATATCGAGATGCCGATCCTTTCTGGTTTCGACCTCCTCGATGATCTTACCCATAAACCACAGATCATCTTTGTTACGGGTAAAACCAAATACGCCTTCAAGGCTTTCGATTATGATGCCGTGGATTATCTTCGGAAACCGATCTCTAAAGATCGTTTCCTGAATGCCGTTCATAAGGCGATCACCAACTACAAACTTAAGAACGATGAAGGCTTCGACGAAGAAGACTTTATCTTCGTGAAGAGTAACCTTAAAAAACGTAAAGTCTTTCTCAACGAACTACGCTATATCGAGGCGCTGGGAGACTACGTAAAACTGGTTACAGAGCATGACGCCCTGGTGGTTCTTTCTACCATGAAGGCCTTCGAAGCCCTGTTGCCAAGCGATCGCTTCCTTCGTATCCATAAATCCTATATAGTGAACCTGGATAAGGTGGAACGTTACAACAGCAAGGTGATCGAACTGGACCAGGAACAACTGCCTTTAAGCAGGAACCGCAAAGCCGAACTGGCCGAAGCCCTGGCTGCCACCATGCGTAACTAATAATTATCTACATCTATACTTAACTTAACGGTAGAAAATTCCTTCACCGACTTGAAGCTGCGTACCGCTTTTTCAATAAAGATCTTCGTTTTCGCTACAGATTGCTGCCTGGGGATCTTAACCAGCAGGTTTGTGATGAATAAATTGCGTATTCTGCCTACTGGTGGCGCCTCAGGCCCTAATACATGTTCCTTTAGTTTTGTTTGAAGTAAAGCCGCAAACCATACAGCCGATTTTTGCATTTTATTGTAATTCCGGTCGCGCAAGGTGATCTTTATCGTGCGGTAATACGGAGGATATTTGTACTGGTAGCGCTGTTCGGCCTCATCTTTATACATCCCCTCATAGTCGTTCACACTTAACTGCTGTAATATGGTGTGATACGGATTGTACGTTTGTATGAGCACTTTTCCTCTTTTCTCGGTGCGGCCCGCCCGGCCGGCTACCTGCTGCAGTAACTGAAAACTTCGTTCATGAGCCCTGAAATCGGGAAAATTTAGCAAATTATCGGCGTTCATCACCCCTACCAGCCCAATATTCCTGAAATCCAGTCCTTTGGCCAGCATCTGGGTGCCCACTATGATATCGATCTCCCGGTTCTCTATGGCATCTATCAGCTTCGAATGGGCGTGCTTTCTCCTGGTAGTATCCTGGTCCATACGCCCAACCTCGTGATCGGGGAACAAACCTCGTACCTCGGTTTCTATCTGCTCTGTCCCAAATCCTTTTGTGTCAAGGGTTTCACTTCCGCAGGCCATACAACTTATTAGCATCGCCATATGATAACCACAGTAATGGCATCGCAGTTCATTCTTATACTGGTGATAGGTTAAGCTCACATCGCAATTAGGACATTGAGGCGCTGTTCCGCAGGTAGTGCACTCAACAAAAGGTGAAAAGCCCCGGCGGTTCTGAAACAGGATCACCTGGTCGCCACTTTCCAGCACTTCCTTCATCTCCTCTAACAAACGGTCGCTAAAATGGCCATTCATTTGTTTTTTCCTGTGCTTTTCTTTTATATCGACCAGCTCTATATCGGGCATTAACACATTCCCATATCTTTGGGTAAGTTGTACCAGTCCATATTTTCCTGCCTTGGCATTGTAATAACTTTCCAGTGATGGCGTGGCCGAACCTAGCAAGGTCTTGGCTCCGTGCAGATTTCCCAAAACCACAGCTGCATCCCTGGCGTGATAACGCGGTGCAGGGCTAAATTGCTTATAACTGGTTTCGTGGGCCTCGTCGACGATGATGAGTCCGAGTTTGCTAAATGGCAGAAAGAGCGACGAACGCGCCCCGATAATGATCTGGGCCTTAGGTTTGTACCGTAGCACATTATGCCACACCTCCACACGCTCATTCAGGGTGTATTTAGAATGGTACACCGAAATACTTTCACCAAAATATTCCTGTAGCCTACTTATCAATTGGGTGGTTAACGCGATCTCCGGCAACATATAGAGTACCTGTTTCCCCATTTTCAATATATCCGATATCAGGTCTACGTAGATCTCTGTCTTCCCACTGGAGGTTACCCCATGCAGTAAGGTCACATCCTGTTGTGTAAAACTTTCTTTTATTTCTGAAAGGGCCTTTTCCTGGGCCTCATTGAGTTGTTTCGTTTCCGAACCTTCCGGCCCGGCATAGTTCACCCGGTCGCGATGGATGTAATACTCTTCCAGGATACCTTTATCGATCAGCGTTTTTAATGTGGCTGCATTCGAATTGCTTTTTTTCTGAAGTAGTACCGAACTCACCGGTTTCTTCTCCCCGGCGTTCAGCATAAAAAGGGTCATGAGCACCTCCTTTTGTTTGGGCGCTCTGCTTAGCGAATCCAGTAATTCCTGCAAGTTCGCTTCCGAAGAAAATTCTCTGGCAAGCCGCACATAACGAACCAACCTGGGGGTGTACTTTTCCACGACCGCCTCCTCTACTTCAACAATTCCTTTTAACATTAATTGCTGAATTACCTTCACCACATTTCGCTTGTCTAAAATTGACCGCACATCGTTAATATGAAGACTGGACTGATGCTGTAGGGCTTCATACACCAGGAATTCCTCATCGGTGAACGATGCTTCATCGGCAGTTGAAGTTGCAGACAATTTAATGATGGTCTCACTTTCAAGTAGGAATGCACTAGGTAGTCCCGCTCTCACCACCTCACCCAGAGTACACATATAATAAGAGGCCATCCATTGCCAATGCTCCAGTTGCAGGGAGTTAACGATGGGTTCTTCGTCCAGGATCTGGTCGATGGACTTTGTTTCATACCCAATGGGCGCTTCTGTATGTACCTGAAACACGATGCCGGTGTACACCTTCGATTTACCAAAAGGTACCGCTACGCGCATTCCCGGTTTTAAAAACCGCGCTTCATCCACGTTCACACTATAGGTGAACGATTGCTTTAAAGGAATGGGTAAAATAACATCAATGAAGTACACGGTATAAAAGTAAAAAAGGCCATTCAGATTATGAACGACCTGCGCAAGCGTTTATAAACAATTTATTTTACCCTGTACCAGTATTGCGTACGGCCAATGAGTGAGAAGCCAATGTAGCCGCGAACCTTCAGTTTATCGGTTTCCTCCAGTTCTATATAACATTTGTACAATTTCCCGGTCTCGGGATCCAAAATCTTTCCACTGTTATACTCGTCGCCATCCTTTTCAAGGCCTCTAATGATCTCCAGGCCCATGATTGGCTTGTCTTCGTCTTCCCCTTCGCAATTCATGCATTTTGCATCCTGGCGGCCTTCCACAAGGATCTCCACCACTTTGCCATATACCTTACCATTGCGCTTATAGATCTCTACGATGGATTTCTCAACACCCGTTTTATCGTCGATGGTTTTCCATTTTCCGAAAACATCCTGGGCAGAAATTGCAGTTCCGTAACTTAATGCAACAAATAATATGAGGTTCTTAAGTAGTTTCATCTTCAGATTTGGTTTTCCTTTCTTTTAGTCGTTGCAGGGAAATATTCAATTCGAAGCCCAGCAACAAGAGGTTAGAATTGATCCATATATAGAACAACATGATCATCAAAGCCCCTATAGAACCGTATAACTCATTATAACTTGAAAAATTGTTGATATATATCCCAAATAAGTAGGTTGTGAGCATAAATAACAGGGTGGTCATTAGAGCTCCTACGGAGAAAAATCGGGTCTGCCGCCCTTCTTTCACCCCAAAATGATACAGGCCGGAGGTTATCACATAGACCATCCCCACAAATACGGTCACCTGGAAAATATTGATCAACAGGATATCATCCGAAATATAGGCCCGTCCCTTCAGTTCATTGATGATAAATTCGCCATATAAGATCACCGCAACCGTTGCCAGCATCAATACCGAAAGGCAGATCGCCACGATAAGCGCCACAAAATACTGCCGGAAAAACGCCCTGTTCATGGTAACATTAAAGGAGCCTTCGAAGGCGGTAAAGATGGCATTCACCCCGTTGGCAGCCAGGAAGAGTGATAAGAATAATACAAAATAGGTTAATCCGGTACGCTGGTTGAGCGCAATGTCTTCAATTACTGGATAGAAGAACTCTTGGGTTTGTGGTGGTAACAATTCTTCAATAAATACAAGGAAGCGTTGCTGAAAGCCTTCCACCTGTATATAGGAGATCAAATTCAGAATAAATAAAAGAAAAGGAAAAATGGCGATAAAAAAGCTATAGGCAATAGAACTGGCACGCGATGAAAAGGTACCTCTAATGATTCCTGTAATGTAGATCTCCAGCAGGTCGTACAACGACAGTCCGTTAAACCCGGGCAGGATAATTTTTTTCAACACCCGAACGAAAATGTTCACCACGGGTATAGCAAGCAACTTCTCTTCGGTCTCCGAACTCATTTATACAGCTTTTAAACTGAGATCCATATTATAAACCGAATGTGTTAAAGCCCCACTTGAAATATAATCTACGCCACACTCAGCATATTTTCGAACAGTTTCCAGGGTAATTCCTCCGCTGGATTCGGTGAGACATTTATCTCCTATCATGGCCACCGCTTTTTTGGTATCCTCATAGTTGAAATTATCGATCAGGATACGATACACACCCCCGGCTTCGAGAATTTGCTCGATCTCATCCAGGTTACGCGCCTCACAAATGATCTTGAGGTTCAGTTTCTGGTCTTTTAAATACTTTTTGGTCGCTTCTATGGCCTTGGCTATACCACCGCAGAAATCGATATGATTGTCTTTCAGCATGATCATATCATACAAGGCAAAACGGTGATTCTTACCTCCACCAATTACCACAGCCCATTTTTCCAGCGCCCTGATCCCCGGCGTGGTCTTTCGGGTATCCAGGATCTGGGTCCCGGTTCCTTCGAGCAATTTTACATATTGATTCGTCTTGGTAGCAATGGCGCTCATACGCTGCATGGCATTTAGTACCAGTCGTTCTGCTTTTAAAATGGATTGCGAACTTCCCGAAACATAAAAACAAACATCTCCGTGCTTTACCCTCGAACCATCCGGGATCTTTACTTCCATTTTAAGGCCAGTATCCACAAATTCGAATACCTGCCGTGCAAAATCCACTCCCGCTATGATCCCTTCATCTTTTACCAATAGCTTGGCAGAACCTTCCGCATCTTCTGGGATACAGGCCAGCGAACTGTGGTCGCCGTCCCCTACATCTTCCCGTATAGCATTGGCGATGATAAGGTCTATTTCCTTATTGAACTGTTTTTTAGTAATCATCTTACGAATTCTTTCAGCTAAAATACTAAAAGAAGTACGAACCAAGAAGCTCATAGGAAATACTACCTTTGTCTTTAGAGATTTAAATTTTACCGTCTAAAATGAATATTAGTCTGCTCGCAATAGGAAAGACCGACTCCGGTGATCTGCAATCGCTTATCGACGAATACCAGCGCCGTCTCTCTCACTACATCTCCTTCACCTTCGAGCTCATACCCGATATAAAAAACAGTAAGAATTTAAGTGAAGCTCAACAGAAGCAACAAGAAGGTGCCGCCTTGCTAAAAAGAGTTCAGAACGCAGACAGACTTATACTGCTGGACGAAAAGGGGAAGGCCTACAGCTCGGTGGAGTTTTCGGCTATGCTTCAAAAACAAATGAACAGTGGAATTAAAAACCTGGTTTTCGTAATTGGCGGGCCCTACGGTTTTAGCGAGGAAGTCTACGCCCGTGCAAATGGTAAGATCTCTCTTTCCAGGATGACCTTTTCACATCAAATGGTGCGGTTGTTCTTCATCGAACAGCTATACCGTGGTTTTACGATCCTTCGGAACGAGCCTTACCACCATCGTTAAGCTGTTGCTTTATTTTTTCTTTTTTCTGAAACAGATACTGCTTTTCAGACTCATTCTTCACAGTACCCAGCGCCAGCTCCAGGCAGGACAGGGCTTGTTTGATCTCATTGCGCATTAGGTAGTATTCGGCCATGGTGCCGTAGTACAAATACGAGCGTTGCTCCAGCGAAGCGGGTTCGATCTTCCTGAACAAGGCCTCGGCGGCCTGCAATTCTCCCAGCTGTAAATGAACCAGGGCCATATTGAGCGCGGTCATGGGGTCGGGGCGTAACTGGTACATTTGTCGGTACCATTTTAAAATACTCCGCCAATTGGTAGTCTCGAAGGACGGCGCTTTTAAATGCTCGGCGGCGATGGAGGCTTCGTAGTGGTAATGGGAGAAACAATTATTGATCACCGCCTGGTTCATCGCTTCATTTCCCAGCCTGATAAGCGGAAAATACCACAGGGATCTATCCTGGTTGGGCAAGTCGATGATCTCACCCTTATCATTCATCTTACTGTCCAGTCTGGCCGCATGAAAACACATCAACGCAAACAGGGCGTATCCATCGTCGTTTCGTGTGTTTTTATTCTTCAGCACCATTTTGCATAGGCGCATGGCCTCGCCACACAGCTCCTTCCTAACAAGGATATCGGTGCGATTAGAATGAAACCCTTCGTTAAAAATAAGGTAGAGCACTTCGTGTACACTGTCCAGCCGCTCCACGAGTTCCTCACCCAGTGGGATCTCAAAAGTTATATTCTCCCTGCTTATCACCTTGCGGGCGCGACTCAGTCGTTTTTTGATCGTATCTTCTTTGGTAAGTACTGCCGAGGCTATTTCTTTGGTTGTAAAACCCGAGATGGTTTTAAGTGCAAAGGCAATGCGGTCTGTAGCTGATAATTTTGGGTGACAGGCTGTAAAGATCATACGTAACACACTGTCCTCGATCTCTGTATCCAGAAAGAGATCGTTGATGGCGATGGCCTGGGTCCCTGTAGTTACATTTGGGATTCGCTGTTTCTCGGCTTTTAATTTTCTGAAGATATCCAGTACCCTGTTCTTGGCCGCAGCAGTAAGCCAGGCTTCGGGGTTATCTGGTTTCTGAACCCTCCAGGCAGACATTGCCTTGATAAAGGTATCCTGGATCGCATCTTCGATGGTTTCCAGATGCCTCAGCCCGAATATCCGTATTAAAACAGAGACCATCTTCCCATAGTGATGCCTGAAAAGATGGTCCAGCATTTTTTGTTCCATTACCTATCGAAAACGATTACCTCTCGAATCTCAACGGTTCCGCCCAGGTCGTAGTCCGGGAAATCCTGTGCTACATCTGCCACCTCATCGACATTGTTTGCAGCCACCAGGTAATAACCACCCACGATCTCCTTGATCTCCGCAGAAGTGAGGTCTGTTACTGTTCTGTTAGCCCCGGAAATTCTTCGGGCGGTAGAGTGCAATGCATTTCCGCCTCGCAGAATGCCGGATTCTTCCATTTTCTGCCCCCAGGCAAACCATTTACCCATACGGGCTTGTACTTCGTCCTGTGATAAGCCAAGGTCTCCATAATCGGCTCCGATAAAGATCATCATAAATTCTTTCATAATTTTTGTTTTTATTGGTTAACAAATACGTTTACCTAAAAGACGAAGCCCGGGATGTAAAAGGGGACAGTGTTTCCGAAAAAATTAAAATTTAAAGAAAGTACGTATCCACCATAACTTCATTTTAGTTAACGGATGGTATTTTAAGCTCAACTCAAAGTGAGTGGTTTTGCGCAGTATACTCTTGTAATTCGAAAATTCTCCAAATCCCGCTTCTCCATTATACTTCCCTATTCCACTTAACCCAACTCCACCAAATGGTAACCTGCGATTTGTAATTTGCATAACAGCTTCGTTCTCGGCCCCGCATCCAAAGGAGATCTCCTGCATTACCTTCTTCCGTTCTTCCGAATTATTGGAGAAAACATAGCAGGCCAATGGTTTTGGCAAAGATCTTACCTGCTCGATAGCCGCATCCAGATCGGTATAAGGTATCACCGGGAGTATTGGGCCAAAGATCTCTTCTTCCATCACCTTATCATTAAAACGCACATCAACAAGAATGGTGGGTTCTGCGGTTCGCGCATCCTTATCTACCTTTCCTCCGTAATAGACCTTTGCCGGATCTATAAGTGCTTCCAGCCTTTCAAGATGAGTTTGGTTGATGATCTGGGAGTAATTCTCATTTTCCACACTATAGGCGCGTTTCTCAATTTCTTCTACACATTGTTCTAAAAAGCGTTCCCTGATCTTTTCCTCCACCATCACATAATCCGGCGAATTGCATGTCTGTCCGGAGTTAATAAACTTCGCCCAGATAAGTCGCTTTACCACCATCTTCAAGTTGCAATCTGCAGTAACGAAAGCCGGGCATTTGCCGCCCAATTCGAGTGTGACGGGCGTTAAGTGTTCGGCGGCCGCCTGGTAGATTATCTTTCCTACCCTCGGACTCCCGGTAAAGAATATCTTGTCGAACTTATTCTTTAATAGCTCCTGGGTTTCGGGAACGCCCCCTTCAACCACCTTTAAATAACCGGGGTCGAAATTATCGTTTATTAGCCGTGCTATGGCTGCGCTGGTGCTTCTCGTTAACTCACTTGGCTTCAGGATCACGGTACAGCCGGCGGCGATAGCCGCTACCGTAGGTGCGAGCGATAATAAGTAGGGATAATTCCACGGCCCTATGATCAGGCTAACGCCCAGCGGTTCGGCCAAAACATAACTGCGGGCAGGGAAATTAACTAAGTTGGTAGGAATGGATTTTCGTTCTGCCCAGGTGTCCAGGTTCTTCAACGCAAGGCCTATATCGGTATAGATCAGGGAAAATTCGGTGGCGAGGGTTATGAATTCCGATTTTCGGAAATCGCTGTGGATGGCCGTACAAAGCTCCTTTTCATGAGCCTTGAGTAAGGACTTTAGCTTCCGAAGTTGTTTTTTTCTGAAAGTTATATCACGGGTAACCCCCGAATTGAAGAATTCGTTCTGACTTTTTACTAAATCATGCATATTCACGACGGATCATCATGATTTAAAAGTAAGATAATTAGATGAAAGTATTCCGAAGGAACGGTTTTTATCCTTTTCCTTTTTTACGGTTCAGCACTTTATACTCCTCGTAGCACTCGCTGATCGCATCCAGTATTTGAAGATCACTGGCAGTTTTAATGAAGTCGGCAGAGTAATTACACCTATTCACGATCTCATCAATATCAACACGTTCCAGCTGCAGGACCGCCATCAAAGTTTCGCGGTCATACTTCCCGGCAAGCAGGTTACGTATCTCGTCGTCTTCCTTCATCTGCCGCAGCTTACGCATCTGTTTGGGTTTCTTTCCGAAGATATTATAGAGAAAATCGGCCGGATTGAAGATAGAGCTTAACACACTGCTTACGGCTCCCGGTTTGGTCTCGCCTCCTTCGTAACCTGTGTTCAGGCCAGAGATCCGGTAACGATAGTTATCGTAGATAGGGATAAGTCTCGCATCCACTTCCACATAACCCGTTAACTGAACCGGCCTTACAACCACTTCTTCAAGGGCTATCCCAAGCTCGGTCATCTTCACTTTAATGTCCCCATATTTCAACCAGTCGTTGGTTACCCGAACCCGAATGGATTTAAAACCGAGATAACTAAAGTACAACGTATCATTAACGCTGGCCCGAATTTTAAACTTCCCCTGGTAGTCTGTACTGGCACCTTTTACGCTGTTAAGGTTAACGATGTTCACATTTTCAAGCGGCTGATCGGTCGCATCGTTCAAAACGGTACCATTAATTTCGGCATCGTCCTGCGAATACGCTAAGGCGCACGTAAATACAAGTAGTAGGAATATTATTCTCTTCATAGCTTTGAAGACGTAAATGTACATAAATAGACGTTAAAATCACGCCAAAGTTGCATCAACACCCCTAAATTTAAGACTTACTTAACGTCTTCTCCTACGGCCACCCGTACCTTTATCGTTTGGTCGTTGACTCTTGCGCCTGCTTTTCCCTTTAAATTTTGGCTTGTCTCCTCCAAAGGATTTACCCTTCTTCTTAAAGTCGCGTTTTCCGCTTCTCCCGGACCGTCCGCCACCTTTTCTTCGGCCGTCTTTCGAGATCTCGACAGTGATCTGTCTGCCATTTAGTTTAAACGATTCGAAGGCGTGTAAAACCAGTTCCTTATGCTTTTCTTCCACATTGAAGAAAGAAAAACTATCCATCACATCTACTTTGTATAGATCGTCCTTGCTTAACTGGAGCAGGTCGCGAAGGAAATCCTTCAGCGACATCCAATCGAAATCGTCTTTGGCGCCAAGGTTGATAAAGAAACGGATACTAGGGCCGTCAGATCCCATACTCGTATCTCCGGCGGCCACATTGAGGTCTTTAGAGTTCTTGTAATAGTTATAGAAACGGGTAAATTCTACAGAGAAAACTTTCTTGATAAGTTCTTCTTTACTGAATTCGGTCAATACTTCGTTTATTCCATCCAAATACGGATCGATATCGTGATTAACCTCCGTCTCCTTGATGCTGCTGGCCAGATGGAATAATTGCTTTTCACAGATCTCCATGCCCGAAGGAAGCTCCTTCTGTGTAAATTGTTTCTGAATGATCTTCTCTATGGCCTTTATCTTTCGAGACTCACTTTTAGAGATGATCACCATAGATACCCCGCTTTTCCCTGCTCGGCCGGTACGACCACTTCGGTGAGTGTAGGTCTCGATCTCATCGGGTAGCTGGTAATTGATCACGTGGGTAATATCGTCCACGTCTATTCCCCTCGCGGCCACATCGGTGGCAACCAACATCTGTATTTGGCGAGTGCGGAAGGACTTCATTACGAGGTCGCGTTGATTCTGACTCAGATCTCCATGCAGTGCGGCGGCATTATAACCGTCTTCTATTAGCTTCTCGGCCACTTTCTGAGTATCCCTTTTGGTACGGCAAAACACCACCGAAAATATATCCGGATTGGCGTCGGCCAGTCTTTTCAGGGCCGCGTAACGGTCTCTGGCGTTAACCATATAGAACTCATGCGAAACGCTATCTGCACCAACATTCTTGGTCCCAACAGAGATCTCGATAGGCGTATGCATGAATTTTCTTGCGATGGTAGCTACTTCTTTTGGCATGGTAGCACTAAAGAGCCAGGTACTTTTATCGGATGGAGAATGGGAAAGAATTTCGGTTATATCCTCGTAAAAGCCCATATTGAGCATTTCGTCGGCCTCGTCGAGAACACAATATTCTATCTTGGAAATATCGATCATCCCACGTCCAATCATATCCTTCATCCTTCCCGGAGTAGCCACGATTATCTGAGCGCCTTTCTTGATCTTGCGAGCCTGGTCTGAAATACTGGCACCACCGTAAATAGCTACAATATTAAGGCCTTTAACGTACTTGCCATAGGCTATTAACTCATTGGTGATCTGCATGCAGAGTTCCCGGGTTGGGGACAGGATAAGTCCCTGGGTGGTACGGCTTTCGGCATTTATCTTCTGAAGCATCGGAAATCCGAATGCTGCTGTCTTCCCTGTACCTGTTTGTGCTAGTGAGACCATGTCGGTCTCTCGTTCGATGAGAATTGGAATTGTTTTTTCCTGAACTTCCGAAGGGGTTTCAAAACCCATGTCGGATATGGCTTGAAGGAATTGTTCCTTCAATCCTAACGATTGAAATGTTGGCATAAAAATGTTTTACCTGTTAGTGCGTTGTGTGGAAGCTAACGACAGATAAAACCCCATGCTTCGATTGCAACGCTTCCTCACCCTGAGGAATCGGCGGCAAATATAATCTTAATTAATGTAAGAGACCGAATTTATGGATAAATGTTTTTTTAAGAGCAACTATTTCACTCCTTCAGGTAATCGATAAGTTGCCGCATAGCCTTCCCCCTGTGGCCTATCTCACTCTTTAATGAAAGTGGCATTTCGGCAAAGGTCTGGGTATAGCCTTCCGGCTGAAATATAGGATCGTAACCAAAACCCTTTTCCCCTCGAGCTTCATGCGTTATCACCCCATTACATATTCCCTGAAACAATACAGGTTTGTTGTTGAGTGTAAGCGCTATTACTGTTTTAAACCTTGCGGTTCGATCCTTCTTGTCTTTCAGCTCACCTAATAGCTTCTCCATATTGGCCTTTGCATCCTTCCCCGGGCCGGCATATCGTGCACTGTACACGCCTGGAGCATTATTGAGAGCAGCTACTTCTAGCCCGGTATCGTCGGCAAAGCAATCCATCCCATAATGAAGTTTTACATATTCTACCTTCTGTATGGCGTTCTCGGCGATGGTCTCTGCGGTTTCCGGAATATCTTCGTGACAATCTATATCGTGCAAACTTAGCAGTTCGATATGGCCGGGTAGTAAGGCTTTTACTTCGATGAATTTATTCTGATTGTGGGTAGCAAAGACAAGTTTCACGAATAGATCGGGTTTTGGGAATGGTGCTTGAGGTACTAGGTGTTCAATTCATTCAATATAGTTTGTAGACCCTCAGGCCTGCGAATGTAGCGCAACCCTGTTTCCTTCCGAATCGATAAACACTCCCATATAGCCGTGCTCCGGGGAGATCTGGGTCTTGGGCTGGTAGATCCTTCCACCGGCTGCTTCTACTCTATCCAACTCCTGCTGTACGTCCTCGCTATAGATATATACCAGCGCACCTTCTTCACTAGGAATATAAGATTCCTGCTTGATCAGGGTACCCGTAGCCCCGGGGGCATTTTCCTTGTTCGGGAACCAGGCCATTTTCAGCCCTCCAAAATCAACCTGCTGTAACTTAACTTTTAATACTTCTTCATAGAATTTCACCGCTCTGTCCATATCGCTAACGGGAATCTCTATCCAGGCAAAAGTGTTGTGGTTCATGGCTTGAATGTTATTTTATTATTGAGTTTAAACCTATCTGCGAGATCAGGATTCGAGGATCTGCTTAAGATCTGTAAGTCCTTCCTCAAAATCCTTACCCACAGCCTTATCCATATTGTAGAACATCATCATTACGTTATAAGGCCGTTTGTTTACCCCCGAAAATCCCCAGGTAACACGCGTTCCTCCATCAACTTCGTCCACTTCCATATAGGCATCACTTTCCGACTTCCACGGTTTAAAAAACCTCAACTCTGTATCCAGGCGCTTATTCTCTGTGATCTTCACGATCTCCTGTTCTCCGCTTCCCACATCCTTATTTCCCTCCCAACTGGAGACAAATCCCACTGTGCCATCTTCGCCGGTAAAGGATTGTTTCATATCCGGATCTTTCTTTTTCCAGGGAGACCAGTGGTCCTGGTTCTTTACATACCTGAGGTACTGAAACACCTCCGGCAAGGGTCTTTCTATAACGATCGACCGGTTGATGTGATACTTTAACGGTGCTACAAGGATGAGGATAATAATAACGGCCAATATGACCCCGAGAATACTTAAGAAGATATACATAACAAAGGTTCTTTGGTTAGGACTTGAAATTTACGAATTTTTGTTCGCTTTATATCGTTTTATTATCTCATCTACACTTTTTATACTTCGCTTGGTCCATTCGAGCTCCAGCTCTTGCTTTTCTTTTTCTGAAAGCTGCCAATCCACCCCTTGATTGCGAGCCCGTGACACTACGTCTTGCAGCACAATTGCTGCCGACACAGAAATATTAAGGCTTTCGGTGAAACCATACATAGGGATCTTTAAAAAACCATCGGCATTGTCAATTACAGCATCGCTTAACCCTTTATCTTCTTTTCCGAAGAAAAAGGCAGTCCTCGGCTGCACGTCGAGGTCCTGTAACATGGTAGAATCGTTATGGGGTGTGGTCGCTATAATTTTATAACCATTCTTCCGAAGGGTTTGCATACAGGATTCGATGGTATTGTACCGATGGAGACTTACCCATTTCTGTGCACCCATGGCTATTTCCTTATCAACACGCTTACCTTCCAGTTCTTCCACCACATGCAGATCCTGGATTCCGAAAACATCACAGGATCTCATTACCGCACTGGTATTGTGGAGTTGATACACATCCTCTGTAACTACCGTGAAATGCCTGGTACGCTGGGCCAATACTTCTTTAAAAAGTGTTTTCCGCCTATCGGTAAGATAAGATTGCAGGTATTCGAAAAGATCTTGATCCAAAGAAAATGTTGTTTGGGCTAAGATAATTTTTTTCTGTAAAAACTTAATTTCTGCTACTTTTAAAGCATGAGAATAGCAGTATTAACCGGAGCAGGGATGAGCGCCGAAAGCGGCCTGAAAACTTTCAGGGATAGCAACGGCCTCTGGGAAGGTCACGACGTAATGCAGGTAGCCTCACCTCAGGGTTTTAAGCGTAATCCCGAATTGGTCCTGGATTTCTATAACCAAAGACGAAGACAATTATTGCAGGTTGAACCCAATACCGCCCATTACGCCCTGGCCGATCTGGAGCAAAATTTCAAAGTGGATATAATCACTCAGAACGTGGATGATCTTCACGAAAGAGCCGGCAGCAAACGTGTTTTGCATTTACACGGTGAGCTGCTCAAGGTAAGAAGTACATTCGATGAAGATCTGGTAATGGACTGGCGGGACGATCTTAAACTGGGTGACCTATGTGAACACAATCACCAGCTGCGGCCACATATTGTATGGTTTGGTGAGGCCGTTCCTCTTATGGAAACTGCCATCGACCTGGTGCAGGTATCGGATATCATCATTATCGTTGGGACTTCCATGCAGGTATATCCTGCGGCAGGATTGCTACAGTACGCCAACAGAAATTCTTCAGTTTATTTTGTAGATCCAAATCCGGCAATCGATAATTCGGATGGGGTTACCGTGCTAGCCGAAACAGCCACCTCGGGCGTACCCAAGGTGATCGAAATGATCCATCAAAGGCATTTATGATGGTGCATCCTGAACTCGTTACCCAGTTAAATTATCAAAAAGCCTATCGCGAGAACAGGCTGAAGGCCGCCCAATGGGTTCTGGATCACCCGCACACTTTTCCCCAATTACTAACGATATGCTTCGAAGATCCAACCGAGCTTTCCTATAAAGCAGCCTGGGCCTTCGAGTTCGTATTTTTGGAAGATCCCACATTACTATATCCTCACTTTGAGTATTTCTTCGGTAAATTACCTTCGGTAAAAATGGACCAGGTACTTCGACCCATGGCTCATATTTGCGAGATCCTCTGTATACAGTATTATAAAAAGCAGGAACCGTTAATTAAGGAGCATTTCAGAAGAGAATATAAAAACACCCTCACGGAATGTGCCTTCGACTGGCTTATAACCGATCAAAAAGTTGCCTGCCAGGTACGCGCCATGACTTGCCTATATCATTTGGGTACCGAATTCCACTGGATCCATCCGGAGCTGAGTGAGATCTTGCAATCTAACATTCATACCGGAAGTGCAGGCTACAAATCTCGGGCAAAGAAAACCCTTCAGCAGATAGCAAAACATAGGTAATGCCGGAACCATAAGTAGTGATGAACTTTTAACCACTTTTTATATTCTTCGAGTAGATCCAGTAAACCGAGTTGTTACGAAATTTCACAGCCTCTCTTTAGCAAAACGACCCGGGCAGCTCCTTTAAAATCCATCAAGAAAATGTATCTTTGCACCTTTAATACACCAAGTTATGTCATCCCGCTCATTACAGGCTATTTCTCCCATCGACGGACGTTATGCGGCCAAGACCAAATCTCTTGTACCTTTCTTTTCCGAAGAGGCTCTTATCCGTTACAGAGTCCAGGTAGAGATCGAGTATTTTATTGCCCTGGTTGAATTACCGCTTCCGCAGATGGCAGATTTTGATACGACCCTGTTCGATACGTTAAGAAAGCTTTATACCGAATTTTCTTCGGAAGATGCCCAGCGGATCAAAGAGACGGAAAAGGTGACCAATCACGATGTAAAAGCGGTAGAATATTTTATAAAAGAGGAGTTCGATTCACTCGGACTTGAAAAATTCAAGGAGTTCATACATTTTGGGCTTACATCCCAGGATATCAATAATACGGCAATTCCGCTTTCTTTAAAGGATGCCATGAACGATGTATATGTACCGGGATTCTTCAAACTAAAGGATAAACTGAAAGAACTCGCCACCCAATGGAAGGATGTGCCTATGCTGGCCCGAACGCACGGACAGCCGGCCTCCCCAACTCGTCTGGGAAAGGAGATCGATGTATTTGTGGTAAGGCTGGAAGAGCAGTTCGATCTGCTCAACGATATTAAAAGTGCAGCCAAATTTGGTGGTGCCACGGGTAATTTCAATGCGCATAAGGTAGCCTATCCAACTATAGACTGGAAAGCTTTCGGAACTCAATTTGTACAGGAAAGGCTGGGGCTACACCATTCGTTCCCTACCACCCAGATCGAGCATTACGACCATATGGCTGCTCTGTTCGATTGCCTAAAGCGTATCAATACCATCCTCATAGATCTGGATCGCGATATCTGGACCTATGTTTCTATGGATTACTTCAAACAAAAAATAAAAAAAGGAGAGATAGGCTCCTCGGCCATGCCTCATAAAGTAAACCCTATCGATTTTGAGAACAGCGAGGGTAATCTTGGTATCGCTAACGCCATTTTCGAGCATCTAAGTGCAAAACTGCCAATAAGCAGGTTACAGCGAGATCTTACAGACAGTACAGTGTTGCGCAATATAGGGGTTCCCCTTGGCCATACTATCATAGGATTTCAATCCACCCTGAAAGGCCTTGACAAACTACTGTTAAATGAAAGTAAGTTTAAGGAGGACCTTGAAAATAACTGGGCCGTAGTGGCAGAAGCCATACAGACCATCTTAAGGCGAGAAGGTTATCCTAATCCCTACGAAGCCTTAAAGGGGCTTACTCGTACTAATACGGCGATTACAAGAGATTCTATTAGAGACTTTATTGATAGCTTACACGTTTCAGAAGATATAAAAGAAGAACTGAGAAATATTTCTCCATCCAATTATACCGGGATATAAAAAAGACTCCCCGAAGGGAGTCTATATTCTTCAACCTATCTCATCTAGTGAGGTCTCTGGTTGAGGGGACGACTTAATTGCGGGGAAATAACATTAAGTGCGTCCAACGTCATCTACTCAAATTTAAATCCAATTTACTCAGGATCAATAAGCTGAAAATGCGTTTTCGATTAAAAACAAAAAAGGCTCCGCTAATGGAGCCTTTTTCTTACAAAACTTTAACATTAGTCGGAAATTTCTTCCATAATGTCTGTGATCTCATCAGCTGTATCGGTATTTTGAGTGTCAAATTCATCCTCGAACATGTCCCCTATTCCGCTCAAAGCACTCAAATTGAGGTCTCCGCTATTGATAGAGTTCATCAATTTCAACATTTGTCCGGGTTTCATATCGTCTCCCAATAATCTGAATATGGCAAATCCTCTGGTATCGTCACTAGCGAAGATGATCACTTCATCGATGGCATCCTCTTCTCCCAGATACTTCATTGTCATTTTACTGCCGTTAGAATTTACCTTCCCCAGTAATACATACTTCTCGTTGTCCAGGATCTTAGCCAATTCGGCACGCTCTGTCTCGTAATCTGCTGCATTTTCCCCTTTTAATGGGAAGGCTACCACATTTACTTTCTTGATCGTACTTAGGATCTCTTTTTGTTCTTCGGTGAAATTGGCATCATCACTTTCAAAAAGACTGGTGGCTATATCCAGTTTCACGTATTTATCATCATCCTGTTTATCTACCAGGTAACGTTGCAGGGAGGTTCCGTCGTTACAGCTTACCAGCGCAAGGGCAGCCACACTTATTCCTACTAAAAATCTTACTAAGGTTACCATCTTATTGTTTTTTATCGATGTTCTTCAATTCTTCACTTCCAGGTACTTTCAGGTCCTTGGTAAGCTTGGAGATCTTCTTCAGATCGATATTTCCGGTGATGCTCATGATCATGGTCCCGTCTTTCCCGTCTATATTTCCATCCATGAACATAAGGAGTTCACTCACAAAACTCTCACTTTTTCCTTCTTTGGAGTAGAATTTAATATTCTTGCCTTCATCCTTCACGCGCATAAGCTCGTTTAGTCCTTTGGCAGATCCAATATACTTTTGCACATCGGCAGACATACGTTTTGCCACGGCAGGATTGTTTGTGATAAAGATCTTTATATTATCCAGGTTATTCACAAGTTCCAGGTAGTCTTTCACTTCCGGGTCGTTCGATTCCAGGTCGATCTCGGCCAGAAGTTTAAACATATTCTTGGTCACTACCACAGAGGTAACATCCTTTTCATCTTCGTAAGAGTCGAACTGCGCATATCCAATATAGGGTGCAGTTATCACTAATAATAGTATCAATAGCTTCTTCATTATTTCTTGTTTTTAAGGTTTATTACTTTAATATTTTGTTTTTGGTTTCTGTAAATTGTTCAATATGTCTGATGGTTGAAGTCCCTTTGGTGAATTCATTCAGGTAAGCCACATTTTCGGTGCCTTTGTTCAAATTGGACGATAGCATCATCATAGCTTCCCTGGTTTGTTTCAAGGCGGCCAGTGCTTCCTCTTCTTCTTTAGACAGTCCCGAGTTTGAAAAGACGATACTTCCTACGGTGACGGCCACCAGAAAAGTTGCAGCTATACTATACCACCAAGGGTTTATCTTCGATCCGGATCTCGGTAGTGCGATCTCTGTAGCCGAAACTTCTTCCTTCGCCTTCACAAATCCTTCAAACATGGGCTTCATTGGCTCCAGGTGGGCTGCTACCTCCCCATTGGTAAAATAGTCTCTCAAGGTTGCTTCTTCCGCCAGGGTAGTATTCCCCTCGAAATAAGCGTCCAATAACCTTTCAATTCTACCTGATTCCATAGTTGTACTTTTTTATCATTTCTTCTCTAATTGCTTTTCTCGCCCGGGATAATGCCACCCGTATGGCCGTTTCATTTAGATCCAGCATCTCTGCTATCTCCGAATATTCGTATTGTTCTACATCTCTTAGCTGAAGGATCATTCGTTGTTGTTCCGGAAGGGTTTCCATGATCTGAAAAACAAGCGTTACTCCATCATTCGCCTCTACCTGTTTCTCTACATTCTCCGAATTCTGAAAATTGCTGTGAACGATCTTCATATTTCCGGCTTGCTTCGATTTTAAGCGATCCAGACAATAGTTCTTGGTCATCGTCATCGCAAAGGCCTCAGGGTTCTTGTATTTCCCTATCTTTTCCTTCCCATTCCATAATTTCAAAAAAATCTCCTGAACGGCATCTTCAGCTTCATCACTCGACACAAGGAGCCTCTTAGCCAGCCTATACAGCTTATCTTTAAAAGGCAATACAGTAGATAAAAACTCCTTTTGCTTCATTGTTTTGTTGGTTAGTGAACTCGCAATTGCTATGCCGTTCTTATATCTCGACGAATGGTCTCCAATTTTGTTACAAATTAGTTGAACTTTCGCAATAATGTCCCTATTTTCGGAGTTTACAAGTTAGCTTTTGAAACAATTTCCCATGGAAAAGAAAATTATTCTCCTACTTATAGCGGCCACTACCCTGCTTTCTTCCTGTTTTAAAGATAATGACGATGTGCTTCAGGAAGCTTCTACCCTGGATATTCAGAATTTCATCTATCGCGGTCTCAATTTCTTTTACCTTTATAAAGCAGATACACCCGAACTGGCGAACGATGCCTTTGCAAACCAGCAGGCACTGGACGATTTTCTCAACACTTTCAATTCACCGGAAGCCCTGTTCGATTTCCTTATCTCTGGTCAGGATCGATTCAGTATCCTGGTAGATAACTATATCGCCCTGGAAAATGCCCTGGCTGGTGTTACCCTCACCAACGGAATGGAATACGGCCTGGTACGCTATCCTAACAATCCCTCCAATATCTTCGGGTATGTGCGCTACGTACTTCCAAATACAGATGCCGCCGCTAAAGGCCTCACAAGAGGTATGATCTTCAATACCGTGGACGGTACCCAGATCACCGAAAATAATTTCAGCGAATTGCTTGCACCCGACACTTATACTCTCGGGCTGGCAACTTTCGATGGCACCACCATCACTCCTACCGGAGACAGTGTTCAGTTAACCAAAGCCGAATACACCGAAAATCCTGTTTATGTGACCAGAACCTTCGATATCCTGGGACAGAAAGTGGGTTATCTTATGTACAACAGTTTTACACGGGATTTCGACCCACAACTCAATGCAGCTTTTGCCCAGTTCCAGGCAGACGGGGTTACAGACGTGATCCTCGACCTGAGATACAACGGGGGTGGTTCGGTAGAAACGGCAAACGATCTTGCCAGTATGGTT